>Ga0308156_1000286_pt1 | contig 129648 bp, 118 predicted proteins | sample PhyAR2_FD_201041 | JGI IMG/M metagenome (GOLD analysis project Ga0308156, IMG submission 201041) | Phyllosphere microbial communities from UC Gill Tract Community Farm, Albany, California, United States - DLSL A.R2 | ecosystem: Host-associated > Plants > Phyllosphere > Unclassified | place...
GGGTAAATGGGGCAAACCAAGCCGCAGCTACCTGCTGGATCCCGAGAACAACATTGATGCCGGTACGGCTTACCTGTCATTGCTGCAGCGCAGCTATCTGGCAGGCATTCAGGATCCGCTGTCGCGTCGCTACGCGGTCATTACCGCCTATAACGGCGGTGCAGGCAGCGTGCTGCGCGTGTTCTCCAGCGATAAGGATCGTGCGGTCACTATCATTAACGGCATGTCACCCAGTCAGGTTTATCAGACGCTGTCTAAACAGCATCCGTCTGCGGAATCGCGGCGTTATTTGTATAAGGTGAGCTCGGCGCAGCGGAGCTACCATCGGTATTGATGGCGAAGGGTTTCCCCTGGCGGGGGATTGCTGGCGCAGAGAGGTTTTTGCGCGCAAGGCGCTGGGGTTCTGCCCTCTGGCTCTGAGAGGGTTCCGCCCGCCAGGCGATGGGGTTCTGTCCTCTGCCTCTGATAAGGTTCCGCCCGCCAGGAGATGGGCAGTTTCAGCCTGCCCGTGCAGGCGGACGTGTTAAGGGGCTTACGCCAGCCCCTTAACAATCCCGGCGCCCGGCAGCCGTCGCTGTTCCTTCGTCACTCACTGCGGCCTGATGGGCCGGCCGGATGCGCCTTCCCTGGCGCAGCCATCCTCTGCGCAGCCATCCTCTGCGCGGCATCCCTGCCGCTCCGCCCTGGCCTCCATTCTTTCCTCAGCGCTCCGGATGCCTCCTGAAAACCCACGCCTGTAAGATCGAATGTTTTCCCGGAAGACTGGCTTCGCCTGTTGTTAACATGTGCGATCAGAACTGAAGACTGGAAAGCCTGAAGAAACAGAAACAGATGAACCGTAATGAGCCAGAAGGCTTTTCCTGCATCTGAAGCGGCAACGCGGTTTGTTTTACTACAGATATCGAAGCGGGGGTTTTGGGCGGCCTTCCCGACCGCTGAGCGGATGAGGGATTTCCGGATGAGCCGACAGGACGTCGGCGAGAGCCGGGCCGCGCCAGGGATGGCGCGTCCTGGCGGTCCGGCAGAAATCCTGAAGCAGCGAAGGGACCGCGCAGCGGCGGGTGGGCAGGACGGGAGCCCGGGGTCAAGGGGCCGCGGCGGCTGGCGGCCCCTTGTCGGTCGCCCGCAGGGGCAAACTGAAACTCCCTGCCGCCTGGCGAGCGAAACCTTCTCAGAGCCTGATGCCAGGCCATCCGCCGAAATCCTGGTAATAAGCCGCCGCCCAGGCATAACTCAAACTCATTGAACCATCATATTCGCCACCAGATACTTACGTCCGTCAGCGCCTTCCTCGGTGTAAACCCCTTGCAGCTCCGGCGAAAAACCGGGCAGTTGATTGATGCCCGCTTCCAGTGCCAGAAAATAGCGCTGTACCGCCCCACCCCATGTTTCGCCCGGAACCACACAAAGGACGCCCGGTGGATAAGGCAGAGCGCCTTCCGCCGCGATGCGACCTTCTGCCGTTGCAATAGGTACCAGTTCGACTTCGCCACGAATGTAAGCCTGATGCGCATCCTGTGGGTTCACCTTAACCTGCGGCAGCCCCTGCTCGCGGAACATCATGCGCTGCAGGTCTTTTACGTTATAGCTTACGTACAGGTCGTGCATCTCCTGACACAGACGGCGCAAGGTATAACCCGCATAGCGTTTAGCGTTTTTGCGGTACAGCGTCGGCAACACTTCGGCTAGCAGCGTATCGTCTTTTACATGCTGCTCGAACTGCGCCAGCATCGCCACCAACATCGCCATTTTTTCCGGACTTTCGGCTGGAGTCAGCAGGAACAGAATAGAATTGAGATCGCATTTTTCCGGCACGATGCCGTTTTCACGCAGGTAATTCGCCAGAATGGTCGCCGGGATGCCAAACTCAGCATATTCACCGCTGGCTGCGTCAATGCCTGGCGTGGTCAGCAACAGCTTGCAGGGATCGACACGGTACTGATCGCGATCGTATCCGGCGAAACCGTGCCATTTAGCGTTGGGTTCAAAGCTAAAATACTGCAGATCGCGAGCGATCGCTTCCGTTGGTGCATCCTGCCAGCGCTGGCCGTTTACCCTTTCCGGCACGAAAGGCAGGATCATGTCACAACGATCAAAGATCGCTTTACGTGCCTCGATCCCCAGCATCACGCACTCATCCCACATGCGGCGTCCCGCCTCGCCCTGATGCATTTTGGCGTTAATATCTAGCGCGGCAAACAGCGGATAGAACGGGCTGGTTGAAGCGTGCAGCATGAACGCATTATTCAGGCGCTTATGCGGGCAGAAACGCTTTTGCCCACGAATATGGTTATCTTTCTTGTGGATCTGGGAGGTCTGCGAAAAGCCCGCCAGCTGCTTGTGCACTGACTGGGTAACAAAAATGCCGGGATCGTTTTCGTTCAACTCCAGCGTCAGTGGAGAACAGCCTTCCATCAGCGGAATAAACTGCTCATAGCCCAGCCAGGCCGAGTCAAACAGAATGTAGTCACACAGATGCCCAATGCGATCCACCACCTGCCGCGCGTTGTATACCGTGCCGTCGTAGGTGCCCAACTGGATAATCGCCAGCCGGAAGGGACGCGCCTCGTTAGCCCTTTCAGGTGCCACTTTCTTGATCTGTTCGCGCAGGTAGCCATCATCGAAACAGTGCGCATCAATGCCGCCGATGAAGCCAAACGGATTACGGGCCGCTTCAAGGTAAACCGGCGTCGCGCCCGCCTGAATCAGCGCACCATGATGGTTGGACTTGTGATTATTGCGGTCAAACAGCACTAAATCACCGCGCGTCAGCAGCGCATTGGTGACCACTTTGTTCGCGCTTGACGTGCCATTTAACACAAAGTAGGTTTTATCCGCGTTAAACACTTTGGCGGCAAACTTTTGCGCATGCTTAGCCGACCCCTCATGAATCAGCAGGTCGCCCAGCTTGACGTCAGCGTTACACATGTCCGAACGAAAAACGTTCTCGCCATAGAAATCAAAAAATTGCTTACCCGCTGGGTGCTTTTTGAAAAATGCGCCGCCCTGATGGCCCGGACAGGCAAAGGTACTGTTCTGCATATCAACATAGCGGGTCAGCGTTTCAAAAAACGGGGGCAGCAGCGCGGCTTCATAAGCCTGAGCCGCCGCTTCCAGCGCTACCCAGTCCTGCGGCTCGCCATTCAGTTCGCCGGTCACGCCGGGCAGGTGCATCACCTCTTCTTCAAAGGCATTAGCAACGAACACCGGTAAATTAAAACCCGTGTGGCGTAACAACGCCAGCACGCCACTGCGCGTATCAGCCAGCGAGACGACAACAGCCGCCACATCGGTAAAATCAGTATTATCCAGCGTGACCACGTCGCGCGCAGTATTCAAGGTCAGGTTAGGCGCAACAGCAGCGCTGGCAGCAATTTTCAGTGGTGTCATAACACAAATCCCTAACAGTCAGGGAGTGGGTGCCTGAGGCACGGCAATGGGGAAATTTCCCCGGCGAATAATGTCTGACGCGATAAACCGATAGACATCAGTAAAGAGTAGTCCTTACTCATGTCCAACAGCAGCGGCCCGGTTGGCCTCACCGCATAGTGAACGATGTGTGTGTAACTGACATGACGAAGAACAGATCGCGCGCGAATTCAGGCGAGTGGGGACACGTGCAGTTGCACATTGAACCGGACATGGCAGCGTCCTCTGTTATCGGGCGGTGGCGAGAAAAAAGTGGCCGTCATAATGTCATTTTTTATCCGCAGGAACAACCCGACAACTTTAAATATCAGGTCAATAAATGAAAAATATAAAACCATTAAATATCAAAAACTTATAAAAATAAACCTATGAATAACCGCTTAAGTTTCTGTTATTTATGCGCAATTATGCATTTTTCAGCACGCTGGCAGTCGCTCCTACATTGCCACTGAAATCGCCACGGAAATGCCTCAGGTTTGCGGCAAGCCTCGCACTTGTCGGGCCAGTGCCCTACCCTAATCGACGCATCGGGCGTAAACTTGCCTGATTATTCTTACGCCTGACGGAGGATACATGTTTAAGGCAATGGTCATTGATAAGGACGAACAAGGTTACCGCTCTCAGCTAAAAGAACTCTCCGAAACACAATTACCCGATGAAGACGTCACCCTCGACGTCAGCTATTCCACCCTCAACTACAAAGACGCGCTGGCCATCTGCAATAAAGGGCCGATTGTGCGCCAGTTTCCAATGGTGCCGGGCATTGACTTTGTGGGACGGGTCACAGCAAGTCGCCATCCCGACTGGAAACAAGGCGATGCGGCGCTGCTCACCGGCTGGGGCGTCGGGGAAAAACACTGGGGCGGGCTGGCTCAGAAAACCAGCGTGCCTGGCGACTGGCTGGTAGCCGTGCCTGAAACGCTAACTCCGTTGAATACCATGGCCATCGGAACGGCGGGCTTTACCGCCATGCTGTGCGTGCTGGCACTCGAAAAACAAGGCATTACGCCTGCCAGCGGCCCGGTTTTGGTGACCGGGGCCAGCGGAGGCGTTGGCAGCTTCAGCGTCTCTCTGCTGGCAAAACTGGGCTATAACGTCATCGCCTCCAGCGGGCGAGCCAGCGATGAAGACTATTTAAAAACCACCCTGGGCGCAGCCGAAGTGATAGATCGCGACGAGCTGGCTCAACCGGGTAAACCCCTCGGGAAAGAGCGCTGGGCCGCCGCCATCGACAGCGTCGGTAGCCATACGCTGAGCAACGTGCTGGCCGGCACCCAGCGTGACGGCGTGGTCGCGGCCTGTGGTATGGCACAAGGCCTGGATCTGCCCGGTAGTGTCGCGCCCTTCATTCTGCGCGGTGTGACACTGGCTGGCGTAGACAGCGTGATGTGCCCTAAACCGCTGCGCCAGCAGGCCTGGCAGCGGCTGGGGCAGCTTCTGGATGACGCGTTACTGAACCAGATAACAACGGTCATTCCATTGCGTGACGTGCACCAGGGCGCACAGGATCTGCTGGATGGCAAAGTTCGGGGCCGTCTGGTGGTTGACTGCGCTTAACGTTCGCCTTCCGCCAGGGGCGACGAAGGCGGGCGCATCAGTCATTCGCTTAGTTCCTGAATTGCCCCGCTCGCCCCTTCCCTTACCACTTCTGGCTGCCGGGAAAGTGCTGCCAGCGGGCGATAACTTCACCTGCTGGCAATGCCCGGCTCGTCCAGACTGAGCCTACGGGCGGGCTATCTTCCGCGCCCGCAGGCTCGCATTACTGCTGACAAGCCTGGCTCACGGGCTTACCTGAGCATCCTGAGCATCCCGAGCGTCCCGAGCGTCCCGAGCGTCCCGAGCGTCCCGAGGCATCTTACAGAGGGCTTCCTGACTTACCGCCATCTGTTTTTTCAGGGCTTCCCACTCACGTCAGGCAGCCTTACCCCGGCACCTTCGCTGTCGGTTCCGGCGCCGCTAATTTGATGTTTTATCAGAATAAACGCAGGGGCACACCGGTACCGTTTCGGCCAGCGATGCGGTAAGGTTTGCGCTGCTGTCTGCCACGGGTGAGGATTCGCGTCAGGGTTAGCAACGTATAAAGAAAACAGAAAACCCATGCGAAAAGCCCGGCCGGCATGCTTGCGGCCCCTGCTGGCCTGAGCGTTAATTAATGATAAAGAGAGGGAAAGATGCAAAAACCCGTGGTCGTCATTCACTATTGTACCCAATGTAACTGGCTGCTGCGCTCCGCGTGGATGGCACAGGAACTGTTACAGACCTTCGCACAGGATCTCGCCAGCGTGACGTTGCGTCCCGGCACCGGCGGCGTATTTGAAATCACCCTGGATGAACATCTGCTGTGGGAGCGCAAGCGCGATGGCGGATTCCCGGATGCTCAGGCACTCAAGCTGCGGGTAAGGGATATTTGTTTTCCGGAGCGTTCGCTAGGGCATATCGATAAAAACCGATCGGACGACAGCTGATCGTCCACGTCAGATTAACTGCGGCTGATATCCTCTGCCGCAGTCATCAGAGCAGCGACGATCTTTTGCCGGGTTTCATCGGTAATGTCCTGCTGCGCCAGACGCGTGTTCAGGGCAGTTTTAAAATGATCGATCGCCTGCTCAATTTCAGGAATGCTGCGGTTGTTGACCAGCACTGCCAAAGACGATAACCGGTCGATGAGACCTGACAGCGGCTGTGCATCGTGCTTTAGCATCGCCTGCCCCGTTTCGGTGAGCACGTAAGCCTTACGTGCAGCCTGAGGGTCACTGATTTGAATAGCCCCCATCTCCTCCAGCCATGTCAGATTCGGGTAAATGATGCCTGGACTGGGCGAATACTCGCCCTTTGACAGGTCTTCAATGCATTTAATCAGCTCATAGCCATGTGTGGCGCGCTGCGAGATAAAATGCAGCATCAGCAGACGGATCTCGCTGGCATCCAGCATTTTCTCACGGCGCTTGCGCCGTCCACTGCAGGGCGCATCGCGGTTATCTTGCCCTGAACGTGCCGAATCCATTTTCATTATCTGCCTGAGTCAGTGGAAAGAGCCTGATGGTAGTGGGCCATCAGGCGAAATTCAATCAACGGCAGGTCACTTAAATTCAGTTAACGAACGGCAGCGGGTTTTTGATGCCAGTAGGCCACGGCGCGCACCAGGTCAGCGTCAACCCCGCGCTGTGTGGTGAAATAGTCACACAGCTGTTTTACGAACTGCCCTTCTCCGGTCAGCCAGATAAAAGCGTCGTGCTGCGGAATCGCGATCCTGTCCAGCGCGGCAGTCAAATGTGGTAAATCCGCCAGCGTCATCTTGCCGCTGCCAAGCCAGTTAACAGAGGCATTGCCGGTATCGCCCAGGTAGGCTTGTCCGGTCACCTCATCAGCATAGGCAAACAGATGCAGCGCCTGAGCCTCCACACTACTGCTACGCCGCCTGAAAGCAGGCAACCCGGTTTCGTCACAGACGTAAAGCTGAAAAGCATAATCCGTTGGCACCAGCAGAGAGCCACGCGGCCCACCAATGATCAATCTGTCACCCGGCTGTGCCTGGGATGCCCAGTCGCTGGCAACACCGCTGTCGTGGATATAAAAATCCAGCGTCAGCGATGACGCACCATCAAACGCCAGCGGCGTATAGTCGCGCGCGACAGGGCGCAATCCGCCTTGCCACTGAATACCGTCATCGTTGATCGTCGGCAGTGCCAGCGGCGCGCCGTCAGCAGGGGGAAAGAAGACCTTAATGTGATCGTCAAAACCGGGAGAATGAAACCCCTTCAGATCGTCGCCCGTGAAGACAATGCGCCAAAACGTCCCGGCAATTCGGGTTTTCTCGGCGACGTGGATAGCGCGGAAGCGCAGTTCGTTACGCACGCGTTCAGGTAAGCGGCGGGAATAAGATGTAGGCACGAGGACTCTCCGTAAACGCGGCTGCATGCAAAGAAGCTGTTTTCGCGCCGCTTAAGTAAATAGAAATCATTCTCATATAAACCCGCTAAGAATAGCCATGATATATCTTAAGAACAATGACTAAAAATGCGATACGTTGTGAAAAAACACGGACAAAAAGGAAGGAAGCACAGAAAACGAAAAAGGCGCTCAGGCGCCTTTTAAGGGGATAGCGGTAATAACGTGGTTACCGCGCCGGGTTTTGTCCACTGCCTTGCGGCAGGGAGCTGTCACCGAGTATCTCGCTATGCGTCCCCTGCGATCCAGGATGTAACCCTGTGGGCACATTGGCAGGATCGGTCAGTTGTGCGGCAGCCAACGTTGGGGCCGCACACAGCGCGATAGCCAGCAGCATCGCTGATATCTGAGAGATTTTAATCATGTGTTTTAGCCTGATAAGGCGTAGAAAGCAGGTGAATATTCCAGCCCTGAGAAATAAAAGCCGTGGTAATGGCGCCTCTGTGAGCTTCAGGAAGAATTTTACGCCTGCACAGCTAATCCGCTTATAAAATCGTGCGCTTTATCACATTATGGCGCACGTTATGTGCATTCAGCCCTGGGTCACCGGGATGAAAAATACGCCTTCGATTCTGTCCTGCGTGCTTCGGGCCAAGTCCAGACACAGTAAATCCATCCCCGGCCGACAGGCTACGCCCAGCTTAGGCAAATGCAGATAATAAATGTCTGCGATGAAGCGCGTGAGCTGGTCCGGCGACCCGCTCCACGCGAGGCTGGCGTAGAGGCCTGGCGCAATGGTACGAACCGGCAGGGCGGAATGTGCATCAGCCGTTTGCTGTGCTTCCAGGCCACGAAACAGGCTAATATGCTGCTGCTCGACAGAGCCGTTTCCCGGCCCGTACTGGAACCCCAGCCAGCCCTGCGCAGCCCCGTGACGGGCGCGAACAACCTGGCGCACCTGCTCAGCAACGCGATGATGGCGGTCGCTTATATAGTCGCCATAGCGGCACTCCCACTCCAGTGTCTCACCCTGTAGCTGAAGGGCTTCTTCACGTATAACCAGCACCGCCTGCTTGACTGGTGCGCGCTGCGCAATGCGGCCGTGAAAATGGCGCACAGGTAAGACTCTGTGGCGACGGAAGGCGCCTGGCGTCATCATAAAGTGGTTTTTAAAGACCCGGTTAAAATTCTGCTGATTTTCGAAGCCGAAGCGCACCGCAATATCAATCAACGGCATCCGGGTCAGCCGCAGCGCCATGGCGGCGAGAGTCAGGCGTCGTTTTCGGGTATAGGCCGCCAGGGTTTGCCCGGTCATCTCTTTAAACAGACGCTGCATATGCCATTTGGAGTAGCCAGACTTGAGGGTAATCTGGTCGATATTGATGTCGTTGGTGAGATTGGCCTCAATCCAGTCGACTAAATCATTAATATGCTGTTTTTTTATGGTTTGACTTAGCATTGATGTATGAACAGAAAACAGAAGGGAAATTCGTCATAAAAGAGTAACAAAAAGCCTTAGGGATTGTAATGAAGCACCGGGTAAACGAGAGGGTGGAAAGGCAAAAAGCGCATTAATTGCCTGGGTTACTATTTAAAAAGCCAGCCCGAAGGCTGGCTGAGTAGACAGGCAGAGTGCAGCCTGGCGTAAAGCGCGCGTACTGCGGTTAAGAAACGTACGGAGAAGAAATCCTCAGTGGCTTCGCATACCGGCGGCGGTCATCATCATTCTGAACAGCGTGGCCACCACACCGAGCGCCAGCACACTTGCCCCATAGATGACCACCAGCCACAGCACACGTTTCCACCACGGCGACCGGGTTTCATTCTGACGTTCTTTGCTGTCGACCTGGGTTTGCATATCAATGGTATCCTTCGTCTGCTTTGATTTTTCCGCGGAACACGTAGTAGCTCCAGAAGGTGTAGCCCAGGATCATCGGGATAATCAGCAGGCTACCCACCAGCATAAAGGCCTGGCTCTGAGGCGGTGACGCCGCCTGCCAGATCGATACCGATGGCGGAATAATATTCGGCCAGATACTGATACCCAGACCTGAGAAGCCCAGGAAAATCAGCGCTAAGGTGAGAAGGAAAGGCGAATAGTGCGCCTCACGCTTGATCGCCCTTCTCAGCCCCCAGGCACTCAGCACGACCAGGACTGGCACCGGCAGGAACCAGAACAGATTCGGCATGCTGAACCAGCGGTGCGAAATATTCTCATGCGTAAACGGCGTCCAGATGCTTATCACGCCGATAATCACCAGCAGCGCGATAAGCAACGGCGTTGCCAGAGCGGACATCTTGCGATGCAGCTCATGCTCGGTTTTCATAATGAGCCAGGTACAGCCCAGAAGTGCATAGGCCACCACCAGTCCTACGCCGCAGAACAGCGGGAACGGCGCCAGCCAGTCCAGTGTGGACCCGGCGAAGCTACGACCTGATACCGGAATGCCATCCAGCATGGCACCCACCGCAACCCCCTGGCTGAAGGTTGCCAGCAGCGAACCGGCGATAAACGACTTGTCCCAGAACGCCCGGTGATGCTCCACGGCCTTGAAGCGGAACTCAAATGCCACGCCGCGAAATATCAGCCCAATCAGCATCGCGGTAAGCGGAATGGAAAGCGCATCCGCAATCACCGCATAGGCCAGTGGGAAAGCGCCATACAGGCCCGCACCGCCGAGCACCAGCCAGGTTTCATTACCATCCCAGACCGGCGCAACGGTATTCACCATCATGTCGCGCTCACCTGCATCCTTATTAAAGGGAAACAGCAGGCCGATGCCCAGGTCGAAACCGTCCATCACGATATACATCAGAACAGCAAAGACAATAATCGCGAACCAGATAACAGAGTAATCAACCATCTCAACGCTCCTCATTCTTGTGAGTGGCAGCAGAGAGCGGACGTGCTGGCGTTTTAATCTGGCCGGGACCACCCGTTTCAACAATATCGCCTTCGCCCGTGACCGGACCTTGCTTAATCAACCGCATCATATAGTGATAACCCACACCGAATACGGAGGAGTAAACCAGGATAAAGGCGAGCAGGCTGATACTCATGTGCATTTCACCATGCGGTGACACCGCATCAATAGTGCGCTGCACGCCATAAACCACCCAAGGCTGACGGCCAATCTCGGTGGTGAACCACCCCGCTAAAATGGCAATCAGGCCGGAAGGGCCCATCAGCAAGGCAAACCACAGGAAGGGACGTGACTGATACAGGCGACCTTTATAGCGCAACCACAAGCTGACCACGCCCAGCGTAATCATCAGCAGCCCCAGCGCCACCATCACACGGAATGACCAGAAGATGATGGTTGAGTTTGGACGATCTTCCTTCGGGAAGGATTTCAGCGCCGGCACCTGCTTATCCAGGCTGTGCGTCAGGATTAGGCTGCCCAGGTAAGGAATCTCCAGCGCGTACTTGGTGCGCTCCTCCTCCATATCCGGCAGCCCAAACAGAATGAGCGGTGTTGCCTCACCCGGCGGGTTTTCCCAGTGGCCTTCAATCGCCGCAATTTTTGCCGGCTGGTGCTCCAGGGTATTAAGCCCGTGCGCATCCCCAATCATTGCCTGAACGGGTGCGACAATCAGGGCCATCCACAGCGCCATCGAAAACATCTTACGAATGGCGGGATTGTCGTTGCCTTTAAGTAAATGCCAGGCGGCGGAGGAGCCGACAAAGAAGGCGCTGGCCAGGAAGGCCGCTACAGACATATGCAGCAGGCGATAAGGGAAAGAGGGGTTAAAGACAATTTTAAACCAGTCTTCCGGCACGACAACGCCGTTCTGAATAAGGTAGCCCTGAGGGGTTTGCATCCAGCTGTTTGACGAGAGGATCCAGAACGTCGAAATCAACGTGCCGAGCGCCACCATGCAGGTCGCAAAGTAGTGCAGACCCGGACCGACGCGGTTCCAGCCAAATAACATGACGCCCAGAAAACCGGCTTCCAGGAAGAACGCCGTTAAGACTTCATAGGTCAGCAAGGGGCCGGTAATGCTGCCCGCGAACTGGGAAAAGCCACTCCAGTTGGTGCCAAACTGATACGCCATCACCAGCCCGGACACCACGCCCATGCCGAAGTTGACAGCAAATATTTTTGACCAGAAATGATAGAGATCGCGATAGGTTTGATTACGCGTTTTGAGCCACATTCCCTCCAGCACGGCCAGAAAACTGGCCAGGCCGATCGTGATGGCTGGAAAGATAATATGGAAGGAAACAGTAAATGCGAACTGGATCCTGGCGAGATGAAAGGCATCTAATCCAAACATTGCTTACCTCTTTGCCACATAGAACACCGTATAGTTACTTATAATTAACAACTTATGTACAAAGAACGTCATTCCATTGCACAGAAAAATTCCATGGCGAATGTAAAACGCTTCGCCTTGGTGAAACAGAGACAATTGGATAAGTAAAAACTATAACAGTATTTTTTGATTTAGATCATTTTTTTGTTGAAAGATCTTTTATTTAAAAAACAACGAGGAAAGGTTAATTACAGCGTAGCTTTGTGACATTATTGTTATTAAATTAGGGGATAAAAAAGTGAGCTCCTGTCCAGACAGGCTTAGCACGAAAAAACGCGCAACCCGCTGTTTTTAGCTGTTATTCAGCGCAACTCCGCGCACCTGCCTCGGGCTAAAATGCACATCCCACACTGAAATTATGTGTTTTTTTATATCGTTAGCAGGGTATTTATCTTATCTATCCCTTCTGAGGTTATTTTTCAGATTGGGACATATTTAATGAACTGTAAAAAAGCGTTTATCCGCCGCAGGCGGCCTGGATTAGTTTGCTATTTATGTTAAAAAAATATCGAACATGTAAATGACCGGGGGTTCATTATCTGGCAGTGCCATTATTTACGGGTGCAGCCTTGTCAAAATAACCGCAGTAGTAAAAATGATGTTAAAAGCTACGGGATATCATCGCCAGGTTGCAGATAAGGCCGCGGTTTATCTCCGCTAAGCGTTGTGCATTCGTTAGAGGGCATCGTCTGGTCAGGTAACGTCGCTTCGTCCCGGCAGGCGCTCGCCCGTCAGGATCAACAGGCTATTCAGCGGCAGTGTCCTTTTCGCGGTGAGACAGGATGCGCTCAAGATTCTCTTCTAACCAGTCTGCCAGCCCTACGACCTGCTCCCCGACTTCACGCCCCAGCGGCGTCAGGCGGTATTCCACATGCGGCGGCACGACATCATAGGCTATACGTTGCACAAAGCCGTCCTCTTCCAGATAGCGCAGGCTCTGTGCCAGCATACGTTCACTGACGCCCCCCACCGCGCGACGGAGTTCGCTAAATCGCAGCGTTTTATCTTTAAGCGCGAGCAGGATCAGCACGCTCCAGCGACTGGTGATACGCTTTAACAGATCGCGTGACGGACAGTTAACATTGAGCAACTCGCCGCGGCTAAATTTTTCGCTTAGTTTTTCAGACATTTAACGCTTTCATCCCATGCTAACAATTCTGTAAGTACTTACTAAAAGTTAGTTTATCGCTTAGGCTGACTTTTACCAACTGTCATCTTAAGGAGTAACCTCATGATCGCTGTTACGGGTGCCACTGGCCAACTGGGCCGTTTAGTCATTGATGCATTAAGCAAAAAAGTTGCGGCAGACAAGATTGTTGCCACCGTGCGCACGCCTGCTAAAGCGGCGGATATTGCCGCATTGGGCGTTAACGTGCGTGAGGCGGATTACAATAAACCTGAGACGTTAGCGGACGCCTTTGCAGGGGTCGAAAAATTGCTGCTCATTTCGGGAAGCGAAGTCGGCCAGCGTGAACCTCAACACAGAGCCATTATTGAGGCCGCCAGGTCCGCAGGTGTGAAATTTATTGCCTATACCAGCCTGCTGCATGCGGATACCTCTCCGCTTTCGCTCGGGATCGAGCACCGCGCAACCGAAGCCATGCTGGCGGCGTCAGGTGTGCCTTATGCCTTGCTGCGCAACGGCTGGTACACGGAAAACTATGCAGCGAGCATCGCACCTGCTCTGGCACATCATGCGTTCATTGGTGCGGCGGGCGAAGGACGGATTTCGTCTGCTGCGCGTCAGGACTATGCCGATGCGGCGGCTGAAGTGATGGTTCGTGACGATCAGGCAGGGAAGGTCTACGAACTGGCAGGCGATCACAGCTACACCCTGGCTGAATTTGCCGCTGAGATTGCCGCGCAAAGCGGTGAGCAGGTTGATTACGTTAACCTGCCGCAGGCAGACTTTGCGGCGGCGCTGAAAGGCGCAGGCTTACCGGCGCCGTTAGCGGACTTACTGGCGGACTCTGATGTCGGCGCGTCTCAGGGCGGTCTGTTCGATGATTCCCGCGCGCTGAGCCAGCTTATTGGTCGTCCAACCACGCCTTACCAGGACGTGATTCGCGCCACGCTGGTACAAGGATAAGATCAGCCGAATCGCAGGCGTTTTGCCCTGCGATCGCGCCGTTGTTTACCGGAGCAGACTCGCCGGCAGGCAACGGCGGATTTCTCCCCTGTCGGTTTTTACTCTGCCAGGCGCACGTCCCTTCTCTCTTCTCGCCCTGCCCTTCTCCACATGGAGCACGCCATTGTTCGGTACACGCCGAAGCATCGCATTCTGCCGCGCGTAAACTGCCCGCATGCTTACTCATGGAGATCTAAAATGATTGCTGTTCTTTTTGAAGCAGAAGCCTTACCCGCAGCGCAACAACGCTATCTTGCGCTGGCGGCTGAGTTGTCGTCCGGGCTGGCTGAATTACCGGGGTTTATCCAGATTGAAAGGTTCCAGAGCCTGAGCACGCCCGGAAAGATCTTATCGCTCTCCTGGTGGGAAGATGAGAGTGCGGTAAAAAACTGGCGAGAAAACAGAGAACATCGGTCAGCGCAGGAAGAAGGTAAAAGCCATATTTTTTCACATTACCGGATACGCGTTGCTCAGGTGATGCGCGACTATTCAGGGCCGGAGGGACGTCATCATGTTTGATATTCATGTCGTATTCAGCAACACGCCAGGCGCGCTTGCCGCCTTTGGCACGCTTCTCGGCCAGCATGGCATTGGTCTGGAAGGGGGCGGTGTGTTTTCTACGCCCCAGGAGAGCCATGCCCACTTCCTTGTTGAAGATGGCCCCAAAGCCCAACAGGTATTGTCGCAGGCCGGTTTTGACGTCAGGGACGTTAAAAAGCCACTCATCAGAAAGCTGGCACAGGCGCGGCCGGGGGAGCTGGGCGAAATTGCGCGGATTATTGCGCAAAACGACATTAATATATGTGTTCAGTACAGCGATCACAGTAACCGCCTCATCCTGCTCACAGATGACGATTTGCGAGCTGGCAACCTGACCCGTCAATGGACATGCGCGACAGAATGAAACTGATCCCTTCCCGCCATCATCAGGATAATCAGCCCTCGCTGGAGATCAGCATGTCTGTGGTCGCCTCGGCGATGGCAGATGCCTCCAGAATGCACATGCTTTGTGCATTGATGGATGGCCGGGCATGGACCGCCACCGAGTTGAGCGTGGTGGCCGATATCGCCCCGTCAACCGCCAGTGGCCATTTGAATAAGCTGCTTGAGACGGGCCTGCTCGTCTGTGTGGTGCAGGGAAGGCATCGTTATTACAGCCTGGCCGGTCGCGAGGTTGCCAGCCTGCTGGAAAATCTGATGGGCGTTTCAGTAGCGTCCGGCGCCCCGCTTAAAACCACGACGCCAAACCGTCTGAGGCGAGCCCGAACCTGCTACGATCATCTGGCCGGCGAAATTGCCGTAGCCATCTATGATTTTCTGCAACTGGAAGGCTGGATATGTGAGGACGGCACTGGGCTGACGCCACGTGGCACAGCTAATTTCGCAAATGCAGGGATTGCGCTTGCGCCCCGCTCCCGGCGAAAAGCCTGCTGTCCCTGCCTGGACTGGAGTGAAAGACGCTTCCATGCGGGAGGCGAAGTGGGTGCCGCCTTGTTACGCTTTCTGTTGCAAAAGCACTGGCTGGTTCAGGCGCCGGGATACCGCGAACTGGTTGTGACAGACAGCGGCAAACTGGCCCTTCAGCGCCTGTTCAAGATCAGCCTGAGCTGACGCACACTTTACGTCGCCCGTCAGTTCTACGGGTGACGAAGCACGTAAGGCTTATTGCTCAGCGTTCGGGTTCTTTGTCCAGCCGCATCAGCAAGGTATCGTGATAAACGCCGTTGACATAAAGCGCGGCCACATCCGTGCCATAGGTCTGAAACCCTGCCGAGCGGTAAAGCCGGACGGCCGCCGTATTGGTGGTGCTCACGGCGAGCTTCAGGCAGCAGCATTCACCGGCTTCGGCTATCGCGGCCGTAAGTAACGCCTTTGCCAGCCCGCTTCCACGCCATTCCGGGCACAGATACATTCCCCAGATCGTAGCGTAATGGCGCTGTTTCAGCGCGGCATTAAAGCGCACACCGACGATGCCGCCCAACCGGCCCCGATCGTCTGCTCCTGCCAGCACGCAGTTTTCACGTAGCCTTGCCGCAAAAAACGCGTCAGGCTGATGACGCTCAGTGTCATAATCTGCGCCAAAGGCAGCGGGATGACGCTTGAGCCCGTCAAGCCTGATAGTCCGAAATGCCGCCATATCCCGGTCAGTGAGACGCTGTAAGGTATAAGGTTTCACGCTAAATTGTCCTTCGCGGTCTTGTTCACGCCATTGTGCTCCATCGTGACATTTTTGTGTATTATCACCTTCACCTGCGTCATAAACATTACCCTCCGGGTAGATTAAAATTTATTTCGTTGTTACCTAAGAGATTCATCTGAAATGCATTTACGGCTAAACCCGCCATATTTAGTTGAATTGACTGTGTTTTATTCAATGCATACGATTAATAGACAATTTTTATTACGTTCATAGACAATCTGCATTGTTGTTCCTGCCTGCGAGAGGTCTATAATTCCTTCTTTGTGCAACCCCGTTCGCTCAGGAGGCCGTTATTAATACTTATCGCCAGCAACTCAATGCATTCGAAGAGAATCGTGCCGGGGCGGAAGTTGAGTATCAATACGATCCCCATGAACTAAAGCTGGACCGCATGCAAGATTCTGAACCCGAGCCGGAGCTGATTGAAGGCTTACCGGCTCCGGATGCGCTGACGCCTGCCGATCGCTACCTTGAGCTGTTCGAAGCCGTCCAGATGTCAGGCATTTTCGAGGACAGTAAAACTTTCCCCGACTGCTCGCCTAAGTACGATCCTCTGGATGTGCTGATGCGCTATCGTCGTCAAAAGCGCAGCAAGGAGTTCGACCTGTCGCGTTTTGTTGCTGAGCATTTTTATATGCCGGGCATTAATGAAAGCTTTTACGTCTCGAATCCCGAAAAGACGCTCAACGAGCATATTGACGATCTGTGGCCGGTGTTGACCAAAATGCCGCAGCAGCATATGCCGCACTCATCGCTGCTGCCGTTGCCCAAACCCTATGTCGTACCGGGCGGTCGCTTCGGTGAAACCTACTACTGGGACTCTTACTTCACCATGCTTGGTTTGGCGGAGTCGGGCCGCGACGACCTGCTGCGCCATATGGCGGACAACTTCGCGTGGCTGATCGATAACTACGGCCATGTCCCAAACGGCAACCGTACCTATTACCTCAGCCGCTCACAGCCGCCGGTGTTCGCCCTGATGGTTGAGCTGTTCGAAGAAGATGGTGTGCAGGGCTCTCAGCGCTATCTGGAGCAACTGATGAAAGAGTATCAGTTCTGGATGGATGGCGCGGGCTCGCTGATGCCAAACCAGGCTTACCGCCATGTGGTCAGAATGCCTGACGGCTCGCTGCTGAACCGCTACTGGGACGACCGCGATACGCCGCGCGACGAATCCTGGATTGAAGATGTGGAAACGGCGCGTCATTCAAAACGTCCGGCAAGCGAAGTTTACCGCGATCTGCGCGCAGGGGCGGCATCGGGATGGGATTACTCGTCACGCTGGCTGCGTAACCCAAAACGCCTGGCCAGTATTCGCACGACACAATTTATCCCTATCGATCTCAATGCGCTGTTGTACAAGCTTGAGTTGATGATAGCCACGCTCTCGCATGCTAAAGGTGAAGAGCTGACTGCGCTGGCATGGCAGAAAAAGGCCGAGGCGCGTAAGCGGGCGATTACCCGTTACCTGTGGGACAGCACGGCAGGAGTCTTTCGCGATTATGACTGGCGCCGTGCGCGCTTCGGTGCCTTTACCGCCGCCGCCGTCGTGCCGCTGTTTGTCGGGCTGGCAACGCCCTATCAGGCCCACCTGCAAGCTATCGCTCTGCGCCACCTGCTGCTCAGCAACGGCGGCCTGCTGACCTCAATGGTGGAAAGCGGTGAACAGTGGGATAAACCGAACGGTTGGGCGCCCATGCAGTGGATGGCCGTTGTGGGCTTAAACAACTACGGGGAAGAGTCGCTGGCGAACGAGATTGCCGTTAACTGGCTGACCACGGTGAACAATTTCTACCAGCTGCACCATAAGCTGGTAGAAAAGTACGATATCAGCGGCGATCGTGCCCGCCCGGGCGGCGGTGGCGAATATCCGTTACAGGACGGCTTCGGCTGGACAAACGGCGTAACGCGTCGCCTGATGGCGATGTACGGTCATTTAATGGCTGACTAACCGCCGCAGAAGCACGTAAAAAAGCCGGGAACATTTCCCGGCTTTTTACCGCCTGCGGCACCGCAAACGCATTATTTCTTCGCTTCAACGCCCGGCTGCGCGGAGCGCTGCAGGAACTGTTGCGTCACCTCAGGCAGATGCTGGAACAGCCATTCAGCCATCGCAATCTCCTGATTGCGAATTTCGCTCAGCACTCTGACACCTTCACTGTCACCGACCTGTTCTGCTGCCGCAATCAGGCTGGTATAGCTGGCGATCTCTGCGTTCTCGAACACATAGCCGCTCATCGCCCCTTTCACGACTTCATCAGAGGTGAACATACCGCCGATCGCCTGCCCCATTGCCGCCATTTTTCCCATCACGTCTTTCATGATGGAGTGGTCAATGCCGTGACGATCCAGCAGCTGCTCGAGCAGCTGAAGCTGATGTTTGGTTTCTTCCAGATGCTGTGCCAGGCGTTGTTCCAGTGCCGGGTAGTGCTCAAGGCGGCCCGACATTTTGCTCAGCATGCTCTCGGCCTGCTTCTCCATGGCATGCGCATCGCGTAGCCAGTCATGATAGTTTTCAATCGCCGTGGTCATTTTGCTGCTCCTTCAACCGTGCTGATCGCCTGAGCAAGAGTGGTGAGTTTTACATCGGTTTGTTTTTCTTCCTCAAGCGTCAGTGCCAGCAGCTTCGCCGCTTTGGTGTAGCCTAGCTTGAGTGCCAGCGCCTGCAGGGTACCGTAGGTCGCGATTTCATAATGCTCAACTTTTTGCGCCGCTCCGATCAATCCCTGATCGCGTACCTCTCCCTTTTCTACCGACTCGATAATTTCCTGTGCTTCTTCCGCCAGCCCTTCCAGCGCATGACATTTCATACGTTTAATTTTTATCTCGGGCGTGGCCTCAACTAATTCATCCAGACGCTCAATTTGCCCGCGTGTCTCTTCAAGGTGCTGATTAAACGCAGCAACCAGGTTTTCATCACTGGCAGCGCGCGCCATTTTTGGCAGAGCCCGGGCAATCTGTTTTTCTGCACTGTAAACATCTGACAGGTCGTGGATGAAAAGATCATTTAACGTTTTAACAGTCATGAAAAGAGCCTCATTAATTAAACAGCAGCACCGAGGTTTCAGCGCCGCTTCAGTCAATCGCACTTTATATAACCTTAGTGGAGTTGGCGGGAATAGTGTTTAACTTTGCAAAACCTGACAACATAAGTGGCATTAAAAATGCATTTTTTTCTTTCATTACCAGTGATTTATCTTTTTTAATTTAAATTTATTAAAAATGAGGATCTGTCTAAATTCAGCCAAATCTGTACGAATATTCCCATTCGCGTACAACTTAGCACCCAAGGAAAATAATGCCCATTCCGCCCATTGGATTGAGGTTCCATTTTTTATATTTATTTTTTGATGTCAGCGGAGCGCTGAAAAAGACACCGGAAAGGGGGCGTTCTTTCCGGTAAGATTCTTGCGACCTCACACCAGAGCGTGTTTTCACAACAGGTCAGACGGGAAGACAGAAGCGTACTGAACGTATTTCCCTTTTTTAAACCGCCAAAGATAATAGCAAGTCATTGTAAGTAAATGATTAACTACGACGGCTTACTTTACCTCCTTTGCGGCCTGCTTCGATCGCTCGCTGCGGGTCATTCTTAAAGTTCCCACCGCTGTTCTGCCCGCCTTTACGCCCGGCCTCTGCCGCGCGCTCTTTATCTGCGGCGAAATTACCCGCGCCACCACGATATTGCGTCATTCTGTATTCTCCTCAAATTTCATTATTCAACTGGCACAGTTAAAGCTGCATTACCTTAAAGGCTACAGAATTAAATGTAGCCATAAAAATCACCTTATCAAGCATAAACGCTGAGCGCTGGCGTGGGTTGCCAGACAAAACCTTTTTGCGGCTCATCCCTTTAATTCTTTAGTAACGAAACTATCTAAACAAGAAACTTAACGAGAATGCCGATCATGTCAGCCTTGTGACAGCCACTCTTCCCGCCCCTATTAATCGATCGATTCATTAAAAAGTCCACCCCGTTTTTCTTTATAAGCGAAGCGGTAAATCGGATCAGCATCACGGAACGTCGTCAATATGATCAATAAATGTTCTTTTTAACCACGCCTGATAAAGCAAATTCAACAACATCACACTTCCATCATCTGAAAATAAGCGAAGCGGTAAATTCGTTAATTATCGATGTTTCTGTTAAAAGCAGATCATTAAATAATCAAAAAAGCATCAATTAGTAAAATGGTCATGAAAAATAAAAGAGAAGAAGGTAAAAAAGGTGTTTTAAATAAGCGAAGCGTTGAGGAATAAAAAAAAACGCCCTGACGGGCGTTGCTTTCAGATTATTCTGTTCCGTTACTGTTGTAAAAACGTCAGTAAATCCTGATTGAGTTGGTCCTGATGCGTGACGGCAAAACCATGTGGGCCATTGTCATAGATCTTAAGTTCCGAACCCGGTATCAGCGCATGTGCCAGCTTGCCCGTGGCTTCAAAAGGCACTATCTGGTCATGACTGCCGTGAATAATTAAGGCTGGCACATCCACTTTCCCCAGATCTGCGCGGAAATCTGTTTCGGCAAACGCGGTAACACAGTCCAGCGTTGCTTTAAGCGATGCCAGTAAAGCGATGTTTAAGGTCTGCGTGAGCACGCCTTCTGAAACCTGCTGACCGGCATTGGTGCCATAAAACGGCGCAGCAAACTCGTTGATAAACTGCGCGCGATCTTTCAACAATCCCTGTTTAATGCCGTCAAAGACCGATTTCTCGACACCTTCGGGATGATCGTCAGTCTGGCCGAAAATCGGCGTTACCGCCCCCAGCAGCACCAGCTTTTTAACCTTATCTGTCCCGTATTTGCCGATGTAGCGTGACACATCCCCGCCGCCCATTGAGAAGCCAATCAGGGTCACGTCTCTGAGTTGCAGATGTTCAATCAGGCAATGAATGTCGTCAGCAAAGGTGTCGTAATCGTAACCGTCCCAGGGCTGATCGGAACGCCCAAAGCCACGTCGGTCAAAGGCGATGGCGCGGTAGCCGCGTTCTGCAAGAAAATTGAGCTGACTGTCCCACATGTCCGCATCCAACGGCCAGCCATGACTAAACAATACTGGCTGACCTTTACCCCAGTCTTTGTAATAGAGATTATATCCATCTTTGCTTTTAAACAGACTCATGCGTGCCTCGCTCCAGGTGGAAGTCATTACGCCTCAGGCCTCCGCCGCTCATGTTGCCGCGACAGCGCTGGCAGAATGGTGATACCACATAAGCCTGGCAGAGGGCGAAAAATGTTCCAGTCGCGGGAAGCGTCCTTATAAGCCTTCCCCGTGTGACAGGGCGACGCCACATTTGCCATTTTTTTTGATGCTGTACATGGCCTCATCGGCCCGGGCGAGCGCGCTGTCAAAGTTCTCGGGGCTGTTAACCTGAACCACACCAATCGAAGCGCCAATGGACGCTGTACCGTTAGCCAGTTCGAAGGGCTGCAGGGCAGCTTCAAGACAGGCTTGTGTGAGTTTATCTGTGAGCGGATGGGACAAGGCGAAAGGGATCAACAAAACAAATTCATCTCCGCCCAGTCGGCCAATAATGACATTAGACGGACAGGCGGCGATAAAGCGCTGGCTGAGCTGAATCAGAACGTCGTCGCCGCTGCGATGCCCCAGCGTATCGTTGACGTGTTTGAAATTATCTAAATCAATAAAGGCAATGCAAAACACGGCTTCCGTTTTCATATCGCGAAAATGGGTGAGTAATGCATGGCGGTTAGTTAACTGCGTAAGAGGATCATGCATCGCCAGTGTCGCCAGCTGCTCTTCGTACTGTTTCTCTTTGGTCATATCGATATGGGTGCCCGTTACTTTGGAGGGCCTTCCCTGCTCGTCCCATTCGCTGACCCGACCGCGATCCAGTACCCAGGTGATCTTGCCCGTTTTGCCCACCATGCGGTGCAACGCCTCATAGAAAGGCGCCTTTCCGTTAATATGATCGTAGAAAGCCTTCAATACGTCGCTGGCATCGTCCGGATGCAGGCAGGATTTCCATACGTCGAAATGCGCACCGACTTCTTTGGGCTGAAAACCCAGCATCGATCCCCAGCGTCGGTTAAAAATGACCAGTTTGCCGCTGGGAATATCCAGCTGCCACAAGCACAGTCCTGTTCCGTCCAGTGCGGCGCTTAATTTATTACGGGCATCGTGCGCAATACGCTTTAATCGCGCATTGTGCTTTTTTAAATTCGCGATTTGCTGCCGCAGAGCTTCTTCAGACATAGCGATTACTGGAAAGGGAAATGACTATTTTGCCAGTGCCAGACGTTGTGTAAAGCAGCCTACTCAAAAGAAGACGAGACGCGGATAAAATCCACACACACAGGATTTCCCACGCTTAACGGCCACCGGGCCAGCACACGACAAAATCTTAAGGGGAAAAAGACAGTGTGTTTCCTCTGTCGTTACCCGCCTTATTTTCCCGTTAACAGGATGATGAAAATTCAACCTGATGTCAGCCTGTACGTTTTCTTCTATAGAAAACTCAGGTTTCTTAAAGAACGGAGGACCTGTTACAAACTCATTCATCTAACTCAATGACTTTTAATGAAAAATAAAGATGAAAAATGTAACGATGACATTTTTCTGCAAACTCATAATCACACTTAAATATCTTTCGGGTGTTAATTAAAGACGTCAGCACGACATCAAGGAGATAAATTATGGCCCGGTTAATGACCCTTTCTTTTCACGGCAGCCAGTGTGAAAACCCGTCACAGCAGGATGTACACCTTACCGAAGCATGCTTTTCAGGCGATATGTTTTTTACCCAACTGCGCGGCAGCAACTGCCCTGTAAAAGATTACGCCTCAGACAGCGCCGCTCCCGATCGTTTCTGTGTCAGTAATGCTGTTCTGGATAATCATTTCCACAATAGCAAAACCCAGACGGCGATATTCATCTGACAATCACTGTCTATGATTTTCCCGGAAAGATTTATTACCCGTAATAAGGCACGCTTTATGTAATTAATGACGTTAGCACCTTTCGGATGCATACATACAGAGGATTAATATCATGAAAAAGATGATTGTTAGCTCAATGATTGTAGCCGTATTAGTGTTTACTGGCGGAGCCGCTGCCGCTGAATCTTTTAAAGACAGCCACACGTTAAATAACGAAGTCGTATCCGCGCAGGCGGCCCAGGCGATGAATGATATTCAGCTTTCTCGCAACGCGTTATTTAACGGTCAGACGCAACAGGCAAAAGCGCTGGCCACCCAGGCAGAAACCTACTTGAAAGATAATAGCGTGGACTGGACCAAATATATTCGCTACGACAAGAAAGCTCCTATGAATGGCGATAACTATATTCGTATCGGTTCTGACGTCTCCGTTTCAGAAGATTATCAGTTTTCGAAACAGAAAAATGATGCTATCGATCAGGCCAACCATCATATCAAAGCGGGTGATAAACAGGGCGCGCTTGATGCGCTGAAACTGGCAGGCGTTGCCGTTACCGAAACGCAGGAACTGATGCCGTTGCAGCAGACTGAAAACGATGTTTCCAGCGCACTCGCCATGATGAAACAGGACAAATACTATCAGGCAGGTATGTTGCTGAAATCCGCTGAAGAAGGGGTAATTTATGATACTCAAACCTATTCTGAGCTTCCTGTGAGCCCAACGATGCACCACACCCAAACGGGCGCTCATGCGCAGACAGGGAGTAAAGGCTAATCATCGCAGTTAATAAAAACGACGTTATTTAACTGCTCTGTCGCTTTCATTATTTCGAATGAAAGCGACATTTTTATACATATCCATTAGCAACTTTCTTCATGTTTTTTCTGCATTAGCGTTTTGAATCCCTTCACCTCCGCAAAGCGAAATTGCTTTCTCTTTATTAATCTGTTTTTTCACGTGCTTATGGAACGGCTAAAAGTCACGTTACTGCTCGTAACATACGGTTATGTTATCCCCACGGCATCGTATCCTTTCTATAGATAACCCAGGTAATTATCTGCGGCTAACCTTAAGGACAGGTTTTATAAAAAAAGGAGGTGCGGTTATAAACTGCCACTCTTCTTTGCCGATAAACGAAATGTAATGGCTTTTATCACAAAAATAATAAGATCACTTATCGGGGAAAAACATGAAAATCACAACCGGCCGTAAAATCGCCTTCGCGTTCGGCATCATCGTTATTGTTTCGCTGATTGGCAGCAGCTTGTCGATCGCCAATTTTCTTAAACTGCGTCAGGCCAACACCTGGAACATCCACAGTTATCAGGTCATGAGCGTCAGCGACAGTATGCTGACCGATATGGTGAATATGGAGACGGGCGTGCGTGGGTTTGTTGTTTCAGGCAATGACAATTTCCTGGCACCGTTTAACGCTGGTAAAACCGCTTTCGATCAGAAATACAATCAGCTTCGCAGCATGACGGCGGATAATGCCGAGCAGCAGCAAAGGCTGACCTCGCTGCTTGAACTGCATAACAGTGTTCAGGCTGTGGACGATCAACTGATCGCCTTGCGCCGGGATGTAAACAGCGACAAACAACCGCTGGAAACGCTGACGCATTTCTTTCAGGAGGGCCGTGATAAGGCATTTATGGATCGCTATCGCGCCCTTGCCGCTGAATTCAACAACGCTGAAGCTACGCTGTTAGCTAAACGCTCTGAAGAGGTGAACAGCCTGGCCTTTGCCACCAAAATGACGCTGAGCCTGGCCGGTATTATTACGATTCTGCTTTCGATTATTCTGGGTACGTTTATTACGCGCAGCATTATCCGCGCACTGGGCGGCGAGCCAAAAGCGGCGGCCGATATTGCCGGAATGATTGCGCAGGGTAACCTGACCGTGGACATTGCTGTTCCGCTTAAAGGCCAGGGCAGCCTGATGGCGTCGCTTGAAGCCATGCGTCAGCAGTTGGTCACCATCGTCAGCGGCATTCAGTCGTCTGCGGAGCTGATCAACAATTCAGCCAACGAAATCGCGCAGGGCAATATCGATCTGGCTCAGCGCACAGAAGAGCAGGCTGCCGCGCTTGAACAAACGGCTGCCAGCATGGAAGAACTTACCGCCACCGTTCGTCAGAATACTGACAACGCACGTCACGCGAATACTCAGGCCGACACTACATCACATGTGGCGATCCAGGGCGGGGATGTCGTGAAGCAGGTGGTGGAAACCATGCGCTCTATTTCAGAAAGCTCGGGCAAAGTTGCCGAAATCATTTCAGTCATTGAAGGCATTGCATTCCAGACCAATATCCTGGCACTTAACGCCGCCGTTGAAGCCGCAAGAGCGGGCGAAGGTGGACGCGGATTTGCGGTCGTCGCCGGTGAGGTGCGTTCGCTGGCCTTACGCAGTTCAACCGCGGCCAAAGAGATCAAAGATTTGATCACACAGTCGGTCGAGCATGTGGCGAAAGGCTCAGGCCTGGCAAGAGAAGCCGGTAATACGATGGAGGAGATCGTGAAATCGGTGCAGGGCGTAACAACCATTATGGGCGAAATAACCATCGCATCGGACGAGCAGAGCAATGGTATCGGTCAGGTCAGCATTGCCGTTAGCCAGATGGATCAGGTTACCCAGCAGAACGCCGCGCTCGTTCAGCAGGTTTCCTCCGCCGCGCAGGGCATGCTGGAACAAACCGTGATGCTGCGCAACGCAGTGTCTATTTTCCGCACCGAAAGAAGCGGCACTCTTGCGGCGCCGGCTTTCCGATAACTGACGCGCTTTTCTTCCGATAACCGCGTTTTATCGCCTCACCCGGGCCAGCGCCTCGCTGGCCCGGCCATGTTACAGCATGATATATCACCGTACGCGGTCCCCGCGCATCCCCAATAAAAAGCATTTCACAAAGCGCCAATGATCACTAAAGTGAGCATAACCTCACTCACTACTGGCGCTATTATGTTTACGAAAACGTATCAGGTTGACGAAAAGCACATCGATTTTCAGGGCGTGGTGGACGGACTCTACTATCCGTTTTATATGGAATGGACACGTCACGCTTTTATGAAAGAGCACATTGGTGTCGATCTCGAAGAAGAGTTTACCGCGGGTCGTATTCATATGCTGCTGGAGTACACCCTGCGCTTCAAAAAGAGCCTGAAGAAAGGTGATGAGATGCAGGTGACCTGTACACTGGCGGCCAATGAAAAACGCAACCGCGTTAACTTCATCCAACAAATTCTGGTGAATAATGTCGTTTATGCCGAGGCGGTTTTCACCGGCACCTGTCTGGAAAACGGTCGCCCTGCCATCCCTGAATTTTTGCGCAGTGCAATACCGGATAACCCGTCATAACGCGGCTTCAGGCCGCTTCATTGCAGCACCATCCGCTCCCCGACACTGACAGTGTTGAGAGCGAAACCTACGCTGAGGGGCATGCGCATTGTTGACGTCACCGCATGCCCTTTGTGAATAGCGTGATGCACCTCACCAGACTTTAATTGTGTCCGTAATGTGACCTAAATATGACACGCGCGATGCCGATAACGTTAGTGGACCCGAGCCGATCGACCTCCCTGTAAACAGGTCGCTGTCTCTCCACTACGTGGTCAACTCTTTGACCTTTTTACGGCTATAAATGGAGAGTGCTATGTTTTCCTTTACGCGTTTTAAACCGGGCAAAACCCCGCTGAATGTCTCCGACGATCGGAGGAACGTACAGGCGATCAAAGCCTGTAGCGGCTGGATTGAATTTACGCCCGAGGGCATCATTCTTACGGCCAACCCGGTCTTCCTGGCGGTCACGGGCTACCAGCTCAGTGAAATTACCGGCCAGCATCATCGTATGTTCTGTAAGCCAGACTTTGTGCGCTCTCGTGAATATGCCGAATTCTGGGCAACCCTGGCATCAGGCCAGTCTTTCAGCGGCATCTTTGAACGCTACAGAAAAAATAAAAGTCTGCTCTACTTAAGCGCCAACTATTTCCCCGTGAAAGACAAACACGGCACCGTGAAAAAAATCATCAAAATCGCCAATGACATCACTGACCGGCACGAAGAGCTGACGCATAAAGAAGCGATTATTACTGCGTTGAACAACTCCATGGCGATGATCGAATTTACCCCGCAGGGCGAGATCCTCAACGCCAATAAAAATTTTCTGACGCTGATGGAATACGATCTTGCGGCGATTCAGGGTAAACACCACCGTATATTCTGTTTTGATACTTTTTACAAAGAAAACCCTGATTTTTGGCAGAAAATTCAACATGGCCGCGTGTTCACCGGGCGTTTTGAAAGGGTAACGGCATCAGGAAAACGTGTCTGGCTTGAGGCCAACTACAACCCGGTGAAAGATGCTGCGGGGCACATTTATAAAGTGATTAAGCTGGCTTCGGATATCACCCAACGTGTCGTCACGGCGCAGGAGGTTGCGGATATTGCCATGAATACCTCTGAAAAAACGTCGCATCTCACCGCGAATACCCATGAGGTTCTGAGCCAAACGGTGCGAAATGCAGAATCCATGGCCTCTCAGGTAACAGCCGCTGCGGAGATCAGTGACAAACTGAATTATTCGGCCAAAGACATCAAAGAGATTGTCTCCACGATTCACAACATTGCCGGACAAACCAATATTCTGGCGCTGAACGCCGCCATTGAGGCCGCACGCGCGGGCGAAGCGGGACGTGGGTTTGCGGTAGTCGCGGAAGAAGTCAGACGTCTTGCCGCCTCCACCTCTCAGGCAACGCAGAAAATCAGTAAGGTGGTTGAAGAAAATGCCAGTCTTATCGGCGACATGCATCAGCAGCTTGATGGCATCAACAGTTTTCTCACGACGGAAAACGACAAGATGATTCATCTCTCAGACAGTATTCAGGAAATTTTCAGCGGTGTGAACGAATGCGTTACGGTGATTCATCGACTGAATGTGTGACGGCACAGGCGATGTTGCAGGCAGACATTGGCGACACCGCCTGAGATGTCATCGCCACGCCAGCGCCCCACCCGCTGGCGCGTGATTGTTTGGCTCGTCAGTCCCTGCCACTATCCGCCCTCTACGCGCCTGTATTTTATTCTCGTCGCCTGCGCCTCAGCCCGGCAGAGGCCCACCCGCTGGCGCGTGATTGTTTGGCTCGTCAGCCCCTGCCACTATCCGCCCTCTACGCGCCAGTATTTTAATCTCGCCGCCTGCATGTCAGCCCGGCAGAGGCCGGTACTGGGGGATTGCGCTATCGCCGGTATCTTTTGCTGTCCGTCTGAGAAAGGGGAGCGGACGCTATCACCTTGCGCTGCGCTCCTCAGGTATTTCTTTGTCTTACGCAGAACGCCTTCGCTTAAGCCGATGATAAAAACGCAGTTGGGTTGCCCGAAGTGAAATCAGTCCAGCTGAACGAACGCCTGTCAATCGAATCATCCCCCGATTCATTTGGATAACAAAAACGTCCCCAATGTTTTTTGTCATCATTCAACAAGTTATGATTAACAATTACTCCGATGTGCTGGCAATTTTTAATGACTTCCGTCCTGAAACAGGCCGTCCGCTGCCCCTGGCGTTTTTTCAGTCGGAACAGCAAACATGGCGAGGGAACCCGCTAAATTACTGCTGCTCGCGTATTTTACGCCACCTTCTCATCTTCGGGCTGCACTCCCGGCAAGAAAGTCCGCGTGCTTATACCGCACTGGATCGCTTTGCCTGCCATTGTGATAAACATCACTTTTTTTAATCTATTTCTAAATATGAATCCATCAGTGCCGATAATCTAAGACGACCCGCGCCGGACGCTTTACTTTTCACAGGCAGCAAACTCCCCGACACAGGCCCAAATCGTTTGTCCCTTTTATCTGAAAAAGATGGAGAGCGTTATGTTTGCCCTGACACGTTTTATGCCCGGTAGCGCTTCATGGGGGTCCGCAGATGACCAGACCAACACGCAGGCGATCAAAGCCAACATTGGCTGGATTGAATTTACGCCTGACGGCAGCATCATTACGGCAAACGAGCCCTTTCTTGAACTGACGGGTTACACGCTCAACGAGATTGCGGGTCAGCACCATCGCCTGTTCTGCGATGATAACGTCGTGCGCTCCAGCGACTACGCGCATTTCTGGCAAACCCTGGGCGCCGGTCACTCCTTCAGCGGCATTTTTGAGCGCTTTCGCAAAAACCACAGCCGGCTGTATTTAAGCGCGACGTATTTTCCTGTGAAGGATCGTCACGGCGCGGTAAAAAAAGTCATCAAAATCGCCAACGACATTACTAACAAACATGAAGCGTTGAAGCATAAAGAAGCCATTATCACCGCCCTAAATAACTCTATGGCCATGATCGAGTTCACCCCGCAGGGCGAGGTTGTTGATGCCAATAACAATTTTCTGAAATTAATGGGCTACCCGCTTGATGGCCTCAAGGGCAAACATCATCGTATGTTTTGCTATGATGAATTTTATAAAGAGCACCCTGATTTTTGGCAAAAGATCCAGCAAGGCCGGGCTTTTACTGGACGTTTTGAGCGGGTCACCGCCTCAGGCAAACGCGTCTGGCTGGAAGCCAGTTACAACCCTATAAAAGATGATGCTGAGCACGTTTATAAGGTCATCAAACTGGCATCTGATATTACCGAACGTGTCGAGAATGCTAAACGGGTTGCTGACATTGCCGTCACAACGTCGGAAGAGACGTCTCAGATCACCTTTAATGCGAATGATGTACTGGGTGAAACCATCCGTAATGCGGAATCGATGTCGTCACAGGTCAGTGCGGCAGCAGAAATTGGCGATAAGCTCAATCATTCTTCGATGGATATTAAAGAAATCGTCTCGACGATCAACGCCATCGCCGGGCAAACCAATATTCTGGCGTTAAACGCCGCGATTGAGGCGGCACGTGCAGGCGAAGCGGGGCGTGGATTTGCCGTGGTGGCCGAGGAGGTCCGGCGACTGGCGGCCTCGACATCGCAGGCGACGCTTAAAATCACCAGAGTGGTGGAAGAAAATACCACCCTTATTGAAAACATGACCCAGCAACTTGAAGAAATTAAACGCTTTCTTACCGCCGAGAATGACAAAATCAGCAACCTCTCGCGCAGTTTTCAGGAGATTAATCGCGGGGTGAATGAATTCGTGACGGTTATTCATCGGCTCAATGTATAGACGTGGGAAAGTCATGCCAGCGCTGAATACGCTGGCTTCTTCTTGCCCTGGCTAACAGGACAAATACGATCCGCTGCGCCCCGCCGATTAGGTTGCGTCCCGCAGGCTGAATGCACCCAACCCGGCCGAGAACGCCGGCGCGCGGTTCCTCTTCTGGACTTTACACTCTCCCTTCATCTTTTAGTCACAGACATTCGCCAGGATGGCCGATTGAGATGCGCGTCCCCTTGATTAACCAGCACGATGATGCCGGGATCTGTGCTCCCGCGCAGGTGTGTTATCGCCCCCTCATCATTGCATCAGGCTTCTGCTGGCCAGTGACATCCCGGCCAGACAGAGAAGACGTCCTCTCTACATGCCCGTGCAAGATCGCACAGGCGAGGAACCCATTAATGATTTTGCCGGAATCTGCTCAATACTGAGGTAGGACGATGACAACACGGAGAATGCTGTTGAAAGGTACGATTGCCACTCTAGGCGGTATGGCCGCCGCCCGCGCTATTGGTGCGGAACACCGCCCTAACGACGTGGGCCGTAAGTTTGCCGCGGACGGCCGGGTTGTGCCGTTTAGGGGAAACACGATTATTTGCCATCTGCCGCAGCAAGGTGAAGGCTCGGAACCCTTCGATGCCCTGCTTGATGTCTATCGTGAGTTACCCGGTGAAAGCTGGTCACGAAAGGTCACCGCGCTGCCTCCCTCCAGTTATCATATGACCGTTTTCGGCGGTGCCAACGACAAGGAAAGACGCTATCCCCTGTGGCCTGCTGGGTTGGCTCTTGATATGCCTATGGAAGAGTGCGATCGGATCCTGGCTGAGCGCCTGCGGTCGTTTAAGCTGGGTGAAGATGCCGCGCCATACCGCATGCGCGTTAATCCGGACGCGCCCTCTGCGCATGAAAACCCGTTAACGCTGCGCCTGTTAACGGCCGATGCCGATACGGAGAAGCGCTTGCGCCAGTTGCGCGATCGCCTGTCTGATGTCACCGGCATTCACGAGCCGGGCCACGATCGTTATCAGTTTCATATTACGCTGGGATATCAGGTTGCGCCGTTAACCGACGACGAAGATGCCGCCTGGCGACATTCACTGGCAAACTGGAAAACCATGGTTGCCCAACGCGCGCCGGTTATCACGCTCGGCAATCCCGAGTACTGCCTGCTGAATGATATGTTTGCTTTTAAGCGCCAGTTTTATCTGTCGTGAATCTGCCCTGCGGGAAATGCGCGAGGCCCTTTCTTCGCGCTTCCCTTATACATCCTGGTTTTACGAAAAAAACCTTCCTTATCCATCGTGGCTGAATCGTTTACAGATTTTTGACTACTGCCGATAAAAAGATGACTTAACACCATTAAAAAGCATTTTAAATGTGAGCAAAATCCCACTAACAAGCTAAATCCTTCCTCATTTTCCAGCAGGTGAGGAAAATCACGTTTCCGTTACGTTCGAATCAGTAAATTCCTCTGATGATTGAAAAAACGATTCAGCTAAAGGGGTAAATGATGAAGACAAAACTCGCACTGACGATATTAGCCGTGATGATTTCTGGTTCTGCGTCTGCCAAAACCTGGGTGCTGACGAGTGCTGAACAAGGCACAGACAAAGGAAACTGGCAGGTTAACAGCAGCGAGCTGAAATTCCAGGGCAAGCCGTTCAGCATTGAGCAGAAAGTGTTGCACGGCGGTAAGCAGGAAGGCAGTAAGATCCTGGAGATTCGTAGTCAGGATGGCCTGACCATCACGCTCGTTCCCACCCGGGGAATGAACCTGCTCCGCGTGGAAGGCTTTGGCACCCGACTGGGCTGGGATTCACCAGTTAAAGAGGTGGTGAATCCCGCTTTTATCAACCTTGAAAGTCGCAATGGCCTGGGCTGGCTGGAAGGGTTCAACGAGATGATGGTGCGCTGCGGCTATGAATGGACCGGCCATCCTGTTAACGACAAAGGCCGCATCTATACGCTGCACGGCAAAGCTGGTAACACGCCGGTCTCACAGCTTGAAGTCGAGGTGGCGGATGCGGCCCCGCACGAAATCCGCATCCGCGGTTTGATCAAAGAGAGCACCTTTAAGAAAGCCGATCTCCAGACGTGGACGGAATTGCGCTATGTGCCGGGCAGCAATCAGTTCAGCCTGCATGACGTGCTGACCAACCATTCCGATTACCCACACGATTACGAGATTATCTATCACAGCAACTTCAGCACGCCAATTCTGGAAGAAGGCGCACGGTTTCTCGCCCCGATGTCGCAAATCAGTCCGTTTAATGACTATGCCAAAGCCGGTTTGAAAAACTGGCAAACTTATCAAGGCCCTACAAAAGACTTCGATGAAATGGTGTTTAACATCAAGCCGCTGTCTGACAAGGATCATCAGACCCTCGCCGCCGTAGTGAATAAAGCCGGAAACAAAGGTGCCTCTATCCAGTTTGATACTCAACAGCTGCCGCTGCTGACCCTGTGGAAAAATACCGATACGCTGAAACAAGGCTATGTCACCGGGATTGAGCCCGGCACCAACTATGCCTATCCGGTGACCATTGAACGAGAACAGAAGCGCGTGAAACAGCTGGCACCGGGCGCGAGTGCAACCTTCGATCTGACCTATACCTTGCTGCATAACAGCGAGCAGGTGAATGCGGTGGAAAAACGCATCCAGGCGATTCAGGGCGATACGAAGATTGATGAGAATGCTACGCCAATAGCGACAGAGTAAAACATCCTGCCTCTCTGCCGGGAAATTTGTCGTCTCTCAGAGCGGACAGATGATGAATCACACTTACGGGCATAATTGCCCGTAAGTGCATCAACGAAGCCTAGGCGCGTTTACTTCTACGCCCTGTTGGCTGTTCCTCATAATGCTGTTTCTGCGAACCGAAGACGCATGAGATATCATCGATAAATCAGCGGGTTAAACCTCACAGGCGAGGCGATTTACTTCAAGGAATGTTGAATCAGTTGGATGCTGTTTTTAATTTCATGCTGAATCTTGTTCTCATTCCAGTCCGCCAGTTCTGGCGCAAAAGGTTCAAAGGCATAAATGCCTTTATAGCCTCGTTCTTCAAGCTGTTTAACCTGGCGACAGGTGAACAGGCGATCTTCCGGCGTTAACATTATGCGCTCGGCATCTGTCAGGCTTTCACGCGGACGTTTGTCCTCCACGCCCGACAGGTGAACCAGACCAATTTGGGCGATATCCACCTGACTGAATTCGGCGTCAGCATCGGGATAGAGATGATGATGGAAGGTGTCGATTAATAATTTAAAGGGAACATGGGCATCGCGAATAAGCTTCTGCGCCTGCGCTGCCGAACGCAGCGAGCTTTGTGGGAAGCCGAGTGGCTCAACCAGTCCGGTTATTCCATAGGTCGCGAACAGCGGTGCCAAATCGCGCAGTGCGTTTAATGTTACCTCTGGCGCAACCGACGAGCCGTCGTTTAGGGGACAAAGCACCAGCGAACGCGCCCCTACCGCTTTCGCATCGGCCAGCAAGGATTCGGTCAGTTGGCGAACCTGTTCCGTACGCTGATTGAAGGGATAAACGGCATTTATGGTAATAATGTCAATGCCATAGCGTTCAGCCAGTGCGCAAACCTGGGCAGCACTCAGGTTGTCCATCACGTTACCGCTGGGCAAGTCGTTACGAAGTTCCACCTTATTCAACCCTAAACCGTTCACCAACCTGAAGAAGGCTTCAATGCTCAGCGAGGGGGCGATCTTTCTGTTAATACAAAAACGTTCTGCGGCGATGGTCATGCGACTCTCCTGAACCCGGTAATATCAAGCGAACCCAATGGGATAATAAAAATATTTATTTCATTTTAGATTAAAAGGAAAATAAAGTTCTTTGATGACACTCGCAAATACGTTAACGCCCGGTTAAATAACTCAGAAAATAAAGAATAAAACCCACCATTTTTCTTAATTAACAATTAACTATTCATTATTCTTTTCCTGACAAGAATCGGCAGGTTCACGTGAAAAAATGTATCCCTGATGAAATGGAAATTTCATTTAAATGCCCTTAAGCACCCTGCGAGGACAGCGACAGTCAGGTGTGAATCTTTTACCGGTGTCAGGCCAGTACCTGACTATCGCGGGTTAGGTTATTAGTGGAGAGCAGCCATCCAGCAGCTAACCGGCGTTAACACCATTATGTATTATGCCCCCACCGTGCTGAAGTCAGTCGGTATGTCGGATAACGCCGTGCTTTTTGCCACCATCGCCAATGGCGTGGTGTCCGTCTTGATGACGTTCGTTGGGATCTGGATGCTGGGTAAAGTGGGTCGCCGAACCATGGTGATGACGGGACAGTTTGGTTGCACCGCCTGCCTAATCTTTATCGGTACGGTGAGCTATCTGCTGCCTGAAACGGTTAATGGTCAGCCAGATGCGCTACGGGCTTATAGGGTACTGGCGGGCATGCTGATGTTTCTCAGTTTCCAGCAGGGTGCCTTATCAGCCGTGACATGGTTGTTATTGTCAGAGATATTTCCGACGCGACTGCGTGGCATCTTTATGGGCGGTACCGTATTCGCCATGTGGATAGCGAACGTCCTGATCTCTCTTTTCTTCCCTCGTCTTCTTGCCGGGGTTGGTCTGGCGAGTACGTTCTTTATTTTCGCCGCCATTGGACTCTTTGGTGCCATTTTTGTCATCAAATGCGTGCCGGAAACCCGCAACAGAAGCCTGGAGCAGATCGAGCATGATCTTAAGGGCTGGCTTGATGATGAAAATCGCCATACGGCCGACCATGCCGTTTTCGTTTCAAAAAGCCGCTAACGGCACAGGCGCTTAAGAGTTGGTAATCGCCTGTGCCGTAATGAGGACGTTTAAGGGATGATAGTGCTCAATGTTATCTGACGATGCCCCGTGGATGATCGCGTTCCAGTCAGTAAACCGTCATCTCAACGCTGCGCGGGACATGACGAAGATTGATCACCTTTTGCGCCACCATCTGAGCCGTCATGCAGTATAACCGCCCCGGATACAGAGACAGGCTGATATCCGGGGCGTTATTAATTACCGTCAGGCGCTGAGCTAAGCATCGGTGTTACCCCTACGGACTCATTTAGGGGAAAGCCGTTAGGCCGAAAAGCGACAAGGACGATCAAGCTCGTCCAGTTTCTTTTCCACCAGCCACTGAAACGCTTTGCCATCCGGGCGGGAATAAAGCGCTTTTCTCACCGGCACCAGCGCCACCCACTTCTGGGCAATCGTCATTTTTTTAACGTCGGACAGCGGCAGCCCATGACTTTCGCTAATCGCCCGATTAACGGCCTGTTCGGCAGTGATGCCCTTCCAGTTACGGTTACGCTTCAGCGCCTCGCCAAACCACAGCAGGCGAAAACTCTGGTGACGTTCGATAAGCCCTTTCATCGCACTGACGCGCTGCCAGAACGTTTTACTGAGGGTATCAATGACATCCTCAGGAAAGAAAGAATCCATGGTGGTTCTCCTTTGCAGATGAATGTTCAGGTCAATATGTGCACCGCTCTCTGTTATATCGGCATATGACCGTCAGAGTGACAGTAACGCATAGCAGGAATGATAAGCGTGTCACAGGTAAAAAACGCGCCTGTTTACAGCCTTTTACGTCCTTTACACTACTCCACAACGCTGTATTGCTGGGGATAAGACAAAGAGGAAAAGCGATAAGGTGGAGGCCGAAAAAAAGCAGACTTTATCCGGAACACTAAGCCCGGTGGCGAGATCAAAGGCTGATGAAGGAAGAAATCTAAACGGATTTGCGCCGCGATCTTCGATCATCAATGCGCCCTGTCACGGTCAGGTGCTCAGGATCGTGGCTGTCGGTGTGCAGAAACGCCGAAAGCAGGACGTTAAAAGTAACCCTGCGCTGTCGTTGGGAAGATTACGACTGAACGCAACGTCTCAGAATCAGCCATATCAAGGCTATGTCACCGCATCCAGTTCGGTGAGTTGCTGCCGCGCAAACGCTAGAAATACCTCCAGCGCGGCGCTACGGGGCCGGCCGGAAGGCACCTGCAACTGCAGATTGCGCTGGCTTAATTGATCGATGCCGACGGATCGCAAAACCAGTCCGTGCGCTTCGGCTTCCTGTATCACGCTGAACGCACTGCAAATGGTGACGGCTAATGGCGTATGCAGCAGGAACTGGAACAGGGTTGAGAAATTGTCGCAGGTCACGACCGGTTCAATCAGATTGCCGCTCATATGGCTTGCCAGCTCGAACAGCTGTCTTACCGTGGTGTTTTGCTGCGGCAGTGCCAGTGGATAGTGGCTGATATCGCTGAGCGTTACCTGCGGCGCGCTGGCCAGTGGATGACCCTGATGCATGACTAACAGCACCGGTGCAGGCCAGGAACCGAGGATCTCAACCCCGTGCTCAGCGTGCAGGCTGAACTGCAGCGCCAGGTCGCAGTCGCCATTACGTATCAGTTCTGATACGCCCTGTGGGCTGGCGACCTTGATCTCAAAAAGGATGCCGGGATTATTCTCCCGAAATGCGGCGATCATGCGGGGCAGCAACGTGAAGGCCAGGCCATCGGTACAGACCAGCCGAATCAGGGTGCGGCGTACTGCTTTCAGCCCTTTGATTTCCGCCAGCGCGTATTCCATATCCAGCATATTTTTGCGCACGTGATGGGCAAAAATTTCCCCGGCTTCATTCAGCACCATGCCGCGCGCGTGGCGATCAAACAGCGGCACGCCCACCTGCGCCTCCAGCCGCTGAATTTGACGACTGATCGCCGATACCGCAATAAACAGCTGCTCGCTTGCCGCACTGAGCGATCCGGCATTGGCGACGGCAAGAAAATAGCGGATTTCATTACTGATCATGCGAACGCCTTTTGCTGGTGCATGCCTCGAAAACGGGCAGGCAGCTTTGCTTTAAAAGCAAATCTTACTCGATAAATTGATAATTGTGGCAAAGCAGCGTTTCGGAAATGATGGGAAAACCATAATACGAATAAAAGACGAGCAAACATGACAGCCCAACAAGCGGTAGACCAGGCCACCGCCTGGTTCGACAGTGGGGAATTTCAGCAGGTTCTGGCGCGCCGCGTTTCGCAGCGAACTGAGAGCCAGCGCCAGGATCGCGACAGTGAATTACACCACTATTTACACGACGAAATCGGCCCACAGCTAAGTGCGTTGGGTTTCACCCTCCACTTCATCGAGAACGCCGAAGCGGCCCATCGTCCTTTTCTGGTGGCGGTGCGCATCGAAGATCCTGCGCTCCCTACGCTGCTGAGTTACGGCCATGGCGATGTGGTGTTCGGCGATGATGAAAACTGGCGTGAAGGATTAATGCCCTGGCAGCTTGTTGAAGAGGGCGATCGCTGGTACGCCCGTGGCAGCGCAGATAACAAAGGTCAGCACTGCGTAAATCTGGCCGCGCTGGAACAGGTGTTTCTCGCACGCGGCGGACGTCTGGGCTTCAACTGTAAGCTGCTGTTTGAGATGGGCGAAGAGATCAGCTCACCCGGCCTGGCGCAGCTGTGCCGGCAGCACGGCGATCTGCTGAAAGCCGATCTGTTTATCGCCTCGGATGGCCCGCGCCTGAATGCGGTGCAACCTACCCTGTTTCTGGGATCGCGCGGTGCCGTGAATTTCCGCCTGACGGTGACGGCCCGTGACAACGCCTATCACTCTGGCAACTGGGGCGGTTTGCTGAGCAATCCCGGCACGCAGCTGGCCAACGCCATTGCCGCGCTGGTTAACGCACAGGGTGTACTTCAGGTGGAAGCACTGAAGCCCAACTCGCTGACGCCGCAGGTACGTGACATTCTCAGCCAGATCAACGTGGGCGGGATGCCGGGCGATCCCGAGATCGATCTGAACTGGGGCGAACCCGCATTAACGCCAACGGAACGCCTGTACGGCTGGAACACTCTGGAAGTGCTGGCCTTCCTGACCGGCAATCCTGCGCGCCCGATGAACGCCATTCCAGGTGAGGCAACCGCGGTCTGTCAGCTGCGCTTTGTGGTGGGCACCGACTGGGAAAAGCTGGCGCAGCACGTCAGCGAACATCTGACGCAGCACGGCTTTGGCTATGTGAAGGTCGAGTTCCTGCGCGGATCGCCGGCAACCCGCCTTGATCCCACCGATCCGCTGGTCGACTGGGTGCTGGCCAGCATCGCCGAAACCAGCGGTAAGAAACCGGCTCTGCTGCCCAACCTGGGTGGTTCGCTGCCCAACGAGGTGTTTTCTGACATCCTCGGCCTGCCCACATTGTGGGTGCCGCACTCCTATCCCGCCTGCGGCCAACACGGCGTGAACGAACATATGCTGAAGTCGATTGCGCGTGAAGGTCTGCAAATCATGACCCGACTGTTATGGGACTTAGGCGAGCAAGGCCGCGAACTGGTGGCGAAGCATCGTCAACATGCCGGAGGTGCCGCATGAGCACGCTCAACACCGCTGCACCGCTGCACGCGAATAAACCCAGCCTGCATAAAACCCTTTTCGCCACCTGCATCGGTAACGCGCTGGAGTGGTTTGATATTGCGGTTTACGGCTTTTTTGCCAGCTATATTGCCCATGCGTTTTTCCCGACCAGCGATCCGTCCGTTTCTATGCTGCTGACCTTCGGCAGTTTCGGTGTCTCCTTCCTGATCCGGCCATTGGGCGCGATTGTGTTGGGTAACTATGCCGATCGCCACGGGCGTAAAAAAGCGCTACTGCTCTCCATCAATCTGATGATGCTGGGCGGTGCCATCATTACGTTTATGCCGGGCTACGAACACATTGGTCTGGCTGCGCCCTTATTGATTCTGCTGGCGCGTCTGATACAAGGCTTCTCTGCCGGTGGCGAATTTGGTAGCTCGACGGCGTTTCTGGTCGAGCATTTTCCCGAGCGCAAAGCCTTTATCGCCAGCTGGCAGTTCGCCACGCAAGGGGCAAGTACCCTGATGGCATCGGCCTTTGGTCTGGGATTAACGAAAATCCTGACGGAAAGCGAGATCCAGGACTGGGGCTGGCGCATTCCTTTTGCCTTTGGTCTGCTGATCGGCCCGCTGGGGATCTATATTCGCCGCCACGTACATGAACCTGCCAGCTTCGCCACCCGGCAGCCTGAAGTCGCCCCGCTTAAGCGCCTGTTTGGTCGTCAGAAAGAGCTGATGCTGCTGGCGATTGGCCTGATGGTGATCTCTACGGCGGTTAACTACATGCTCAACTATGTGCCGACCTACGCCACCCGCAATCTCCACCTGCCCGGCTCTGTGGCCTTTACCGCCACCTTGCTGGCGGGGGTGATCCTGACCGTGGTGACGCCGATTATGGGCCTGTGGGCAGAGCGCGTGGGCCGGGTTCCGCTGATGTGGGGATCGCTGATTTTACTGATTGTCACCATCTACCCTGCCTTTAAGCTGGTGGTGAATCACACCACGCCCACCACGCTGATCGTGCTGGTCTGCTGGATGGCGTTGCTCAAGTCGATTTACTTCTCCACGGTACCCTCGGTCATGGCCGATCTGTTTCCTATGGGCACGCGCGCCAGCGGCATGGCGATCAGCTATAACGTGGCGGTGACGGTATTTGGCGGATTTGCGCCGCTGATCTGCACGCTGTTGATCACCGCCACCGGCACCAGCCTGGCTCCCGGCTATTACCTGATGGCGATGTCGGTGCTGAGCGGCATGGCGCTGCTGCGAAGCCAGAAGCGGGTGACGTGAGAGCACAGGTGCGTCTGGTCGGCGCATCTGCTGTAAAGATGAGCATAATAAGAAGAGAGAACTCAAAAGCTCATTAGCTTATCAAAAAAAATGGTGAATAACTGTAAATCTATAAAGTAATAATTTATAAGCAACAAGCTAAAAAATATAGAAGGAGAGAAATAACACCGATAACTATTGTGTGCATCTTCATATCGACGCTACAGCATACATTTTACATTAGCTGAGAAAAAACCTCATAACTGGAATTAATATCCAAAAAATTAACCATGTTACTTCAAAAAATCCTTCATGCTCCAAAATCATTCCTAAAATTTCCCGCAAAAAAAATCACGTACCAATTATCGGTAAATCACGTTATGAACAGCAAATGGATTCTAAAAAAACCATAACTTACAGATGGTTAAGAGTTTAGCGTATCGGTATATTGACAGAAAAAACCAATATTACTCTCATCCCAGGAAGAGATAAAATTCACAACTATTCTCATCTTAACCAGGAATTTTACCCTGATCAAAAAACAAAATATTCAAATTTATAAATTAAATCTGTTAAGATTCTCCATCTAAAGTGCATGGAAAATTTCAGAAGGAATTGAAGTAATGAAAAAAACTATTTTTGCAATTTTAATTGCTGGAATTTCATTCGGAGTTATAGCTCAGCAACAGGGTTTCGTTTCCCCAGATGAAGAGATATATTCGAGTGGTGGATTTAAAGGGCCAACCCCAGGTTTGACGACTGTCGCACAGGCAAAAACTTTGCGCGACGATGCCTGGGTTGTCCTGGTGGGTCATATCATTAAACAGGTAGGTCATGAACTTTACGAGTTCAAAGATAGCAGCGGTCGTGTTCGTGTCGAAATTGATGATAAACACTGGATGGGACAAACGGTATCTCCTGATACAAAAGTGCGTATTGACGGTGAAGTTGACAAAGACTGGAACAACGTCGAAATTGATGTCAAAAAACTGCAGGTTCTAAAATAAGTTTATCTTTAAATTTACAGCAGTTATGAATTTTATAAGAGTAATCAGTTTAGTTATCGCCGCTGTCATCCTCTATGATGAAACTATCACTAACCTCAATATCTGGTATTACAAGATGTACCACGAATTAATATCGTTATTTCTGATTCAGAAACCAATAGCTATAAATAACCAAGAGCAACAATGTAAATATGTAAGCATCCCGGTAAACCGGACCATTCACATTTAGAGATCTTCCGGCATACTGATTATGTGCCCGGAGGAGATCCCCATGCGTAAAGCACGATTCACCGAACACCAGATCATCGCCGTTCTGAAGTCCGTCGAAGCCAGACGCACCGTTAAGGATGTCTGCCGCGAGGCCGGAATCTCTGAGACTTCGTACTACAACTGGAAAGCGAAGTTCGGCGGCATGGAAGCCTCTGATATCAAAAGATAAAGGATCCTGAGGATGAAAACCGTCGACTGAAACAGATGTTTGCGGACCTGAGTCTCGAGTGCCGCGCCCTCAAAGACGTTATTGAAAAAAGCTTTAAAACCAGCGATAAAGCGTGAGCTGGTCAGCTATCTGACCGCGCAGTTTGCCATGAGATTACGTCAGGCATGGAGGACATTGTCGCTGAGCAGGACGATATTTCGCTATTAGCCGGATACGTGACGTGATGAGCCGGTGATTATGGCGCTGACCGTGGCGGCTGAACGCTATCCACGATACGGATTTAAAAGCTTTTTCAGGTGCTGCGCAGGCAGGGCAATACATGGAACTATAAAAGGGTTCATCGTATTTACTGCCTGCTGAAACTGAATTTTCGCCGTAAGGGAAAACAGCGCCTGCCGGTGCGTAATCCGGCTCCGCTGGCGACACCAGAGGCGATGAACCAGAGCGGATCCATCGATTTTATGCACGATGCGCTGGTGTGCGGCAGGCGCTTCAGGACCTTCAACGTGGTGGATGATTTTAACCGCGAAGCACTGGCGATCGAAATTAACCTGAATATCCCGGCGCAGCGGGTCGTGAGAGTGCTGGACGGGATAGTGGCAAACCGCGGATATACGCTGAAAATGCGGATGGATAACGGTCCGGAGCTGCTCTCGCTGGTGCTGACACCATGGGCAGAAGAACATGGTGTGATGCTGGAATTTATCAGGCTCGGCCAGCCCGCGCAGAATGCCTTTATCGAACGGTTCAACCGGACGTACAGGACAGAAATACTGGATTTTTATCTGTTCAGAACGCTGAATAAAGCACGGGAAATCACAGAGCGCTGGCTGATGGAATATAACAGCGAGCGCCCTCATGAATTCCTGAATAATCTGACGCCGGAAGAATACCGGCTGACAGCCGAAACCCCGGAATTTCAAGAAGTGCGTGGAACTAAAACAGGTATGCTTACAGATATACCTCCTTTCATTAAGCACCTCAGTATTTTTAATCGCTTACATTTTTATATTAGATATAAAAAATCAATTAAAATTACTTAGCATGCTTTTTTTTTCATTTTCGAATCTCATTGACACATTATTGAACCAAAGAAAAATATACTGAAACAAAATTAAAATTCACGCTTTGGGCAATAAAAAGTTTGCTTTATTTTATTATATCCTCTGGCACATCAATAAAATTATGGAGATTTATAATGTATATGTTTTTACCCTTTCTTATCGCCTTAGGCGCTATACTCAGTACGACATTCGGAAAAAATAAGTCGACCTATCTAATATGGCTTTTACTGCTAGTTATCACCTTACTCTGGTTCAAGTATCACGCCACCGATTCTCTAAACTTATCTTTTTGAATGGAATTTAAACATGAACAATTCAATACATATTATTAAAGATAATAATCTGGCGATTAGGTCGAATATAATTGGTATGTTCGGTATTAGCGCAGCACTTTTGGTGGCTTTTTACTATCAACTGGTACTGTTCGAGTTGCCCTGCCCACTCTGTTTATTACAACGAGTTGGATTAATACTGATTGGCCTTGGCTTCTTATGTAATATCCGCTTCGGCATTAAGAGCGTCCATTACAGTTTAGCGTTGATTGGCTGTGTGGCTACCGGCTTAATCGCTGCTCGCCAGATGTTTTTGCATATCCTTCCGGGCGATAATGGTTATGGTTCAACCTTAATGGGTCTGCATTTCTACACTTGGGCTCTTATCGCATCTTTAGTCGCCGTTGTAGCAATCGCGGTTATGATGATGTTGAGTGTAGAGTTTCCTGGCACAGAAAAAAATTTCTTGGTTTCGCTATGTGGAAAAATTTCCATAATGGTTTTTACCCTGATGATTGTAGCCAACCTCATATCAACCGTGCTTGAGTGTGGCAGCGGACAATGTGCGGATAACCCAACATATTATCAATTACTTGTAAAATAAATCCAATATAATGGGCATCATTAACATTCGGTGTCCATTTAAATAGCAATGATAACAACGAAAATCAATCTCTAAGAAGACGCTATAAAAGCTGTTATGCTCAACTAAAGCAACCTCGCCTAAACTCATATTTGTTACCACTCATTTACCGTTAATACAAAATTAACAGTTTAAACTGGTTTATACTCATATCAAATTCTTTTACTAATCATTGCCTACCATGCCATGATTTAGCAGGCTAATAATGCACTTTATCTGGACATATCACACTCTCATAAAATTTTCATGTTTACTAAGCTTTCACATCAAATAGAAATGCATGTTAGTAATTCCTGCGTCATTTTTTTAAAAAACCATATCTGACAGCACATCGCATTACTCTGTCTTCTGTAAATAACAATATTTTTTTAATCGAAGTTATGACGCTGTTGGTATGGCTAACATCGTTGAGGAAGAATCAACTCGTACTCATGGAGAATTAGCCACTATACCTTATTAAAATTTCGATAATCAGGGCAATTATATACTACCTCACTCTAAATGAAACTACTAAAATCACCGTAATTAATTTCAAAAGGCCGACTATTACAAATCTATTTAACTTATAAAAGGGCCAAGAAGGGAAAGGATATGCACAGACAGTCATATCCACATAGGAGATCACTATATAAAGCAAAGCTAATTATAACCGTCCTCTACCATAGTTTTTTCGTTGATGGAAAATTGTATATGTTAATGGTTGCTTTACGTAAAGATGATATGAATTTAGGGAAAATATAAGAGATGAACCTGTAACTTAACTGGTCTTATAAACCACTCATGTAACTTTTAGTCAGAATGTTAAACAAAAGATTATAACTAAAATCTGAAATTTTATTGATATTATATAAAAAAATGGAAAAAAAAATGAAAATGAAATGTAAAAAAAAACCGACCTCACCTCATCAAGTAAAAATTAAAGAATGAAAAAAAATAAGATCTTTATTGATAAAATTCCTAATAACAACCCAGATGAAAATAAATTCAAATACCTGATAACTTATCCTTTTGTTTTTTAAGTAAAAAAACACCCCACCACCAAGAAACCGGATTGATATTTGATAGGCAGCATCTATCATAAAAGAGAAATTGATCGAAAATGGTAACTATGTTAGTTTTGTTAAAAGATCATTAATTAACAATAAAAATATTATTTCTGAAATGGAATATCAAAAACCAGTGAACAAAAAATGAAAATATATTATTACCAAGCATTATTTCACATTAAATATTTTCCTGTAACCTAATCAATTAACTCAAGGATTATAGCGTCATGAAAAAGAAAAAATTTATTTTATACTGTGAATTAATTGCCGAACTAAATTTCAATGCAGAAGCATGTATTAGAGTAGCATCTGATTGGGGAGTGTCTGATTACGAAGGCACTATTGAGCCTGTTAAAAAGCTTCCGAGTATAAAAATTAAAAATGAAGAGACGAAATTCAAACATTTACCAAAAAAAATTATTGCTAAAATTTTAGAATTGAAAATTTTCGAAAAGCAGGCTGAAAGAATTATTCTTGATATTTTAGAGAGCGAATTTGCCTATGATCCAATGACCTTTTTTATATATAGACAAATATATGCAACAAAAATAGGAGTGAAATCATTAATCATTGCCGAGAAATTAAGGAGGAAAGCAAAAATACCTGAAGAAAGATTCTACAGAGAAAAGGAATCCCCTTTCATGGCGCTCAAAGAAATTTGGCGAATAAATCTAAAATCATATATAGAAATCTCGAAATAAGTTGAAATTTAGCACAGTAAAGTATCAAAAACCTAACGGTAAAGAAAAATGCTAACAAAAGAACTAAGTAAAAGCTCGATGAACATGATTTTAATTACTGATGATCAATATTTGATAACTGCAATGATAGATCATTTTTATAACATACAGCATTTTAGCAGCAGCAATCTGGTAAATTATATAACCAGCAAAGAAAATAATGATAAAATCGTACTGGTTGACGATCGATGTGCAAAATTAAAGCTATTAAACTATCGTAACATTTCCAGGGAAAATGACTTTCTAATAATATTGAGATCATCAGTGGAAGGGAAAAGGAAAGTGCCATGTCACTATGAAGCAATCATAGATTTGTCAGTGAGTACAGTATGTTTTTGCAACAGACTAAGAAAATATTTGTACATATTTTCAAAAGCTAAAAACTCAACTTTCCCCCGAAAAAACATATTAAATGACACTGAAACTGAGATCCTAAAATTGCTATGCACGAAGAAAACACCTAAAGAAATAGCAGAAATTCACAATTTATCCTTAGCAAGTACCTACAGGTATATTAAAAACATCGTAAATAAATATGATTATAAAAAACTCTATTTCTTTTACGATGACTTACTTAAAAATCAGGATGCCACTTAACTCAGGAATGAATTCAACGCCAATATTTATGCTATATAAATATATATAGCATAAATAAAAATTGTGAGTTCTAAACGTCCACATCCACATCCACATCCACACCTTCATGATGTTTTCACTGTATAGAATGAGAAAAATCGACATATATTTTTGTAAAAACCCGTTAATAAAAATCCCAAAAAAAAAATTAAAGTGCGGAAAATGATTAATAAAAATCTTATTTATTGTGATTTTTATCTGCTTATTAAGCTTCCCATAACGCGGCGAAAGTGTATTTAATGTTCCCACATAAAATATACATATAAGAAAAACAAAGGGTTATGAAAAAAAAAGACAAAAAGAAGAAACTTTGACATATTTTATTTACCTAAATTCACATCGGTAAAGCCATTTGACTACAAAATCATAATATGAATAATTAATAACATCTTCGTCACTCATACACTCCAAAGCTAATAAAAATGTATAGACTAATTTTATTGATATATTCGTTAGATTATAAGAATCCATATTTCCTCAATTCATAACAAGAGAAACGAATTGAGTACATTGATAATTTCAGGTCTTAACCGAGTTAGATAAAGGGTGATTGGTTCATCATTATGTCAAAGTTACGAAGTGTTATCGCTGCATTTACTTTTTTATTCTGTACTTTCAATAACGCTTTTGCATATGGCGGTATTACAATACAAGGTACAAGGCTTATTTATCCACTGGATGAGAGACAACTGACTTTTTCAGTCGCTAATACCTCATCCAAAGACTCATTCCTCGTTCAGTCTTGGGTCGAAAATCAGGCTGGTGAGAAAGTCAAAGATCTGATCGTTGTACCACCTCTTTATTTGGCCGGGCCAAATGATGAAAACATACTTCGTCTTATATTGATGAATCGTAATCTGCCAAATGACAGAGAAAGCTTATACTATTTTGTCGCAAAAGGCATACCCTCAATTGACAAAAAATCACAACAAAAAAATAATATCAAAATAGCTTTGGCAAGTCGTATTAAATTGTTCATTCGCCCATCCGGGCTAACCCCTTCTCCTGCCAGGGCGCCAGAAAAATTAATTTTCATAAAAAATAAAACTGGTGTAGTCATTAAAAACCCAACGCCATATTTCCTGACTTTGGTAAACATTAAGTATGGGACAAAAAATATTGAAAGCTTAATGATCAAACCGTTTTCACAAGAAATCATACCTGTACAAAAGACAACATCATCTGTGATTAGCTTCTCAACTATTAATGATTATGGTGCAAATACATCTCCACTCAAAGCAAAGGTCTCATGACATTATAAAAAACCAGAGAAAATGAAAATTACACCGCATATAATAAAGCCAATAATCATACTTAGTCTATTTTTCAATACTAAGTCGTGTTTTGCTGACCTTAATTTTGACCCGGAGATGCTTTCAGACTCCGGAAAAGATATAGCGGATCTATCCGTATTTGATAACCCCGGACGGCAGTTACCCGGAACCTATGACGTTGACGTTTATTTAAATGGATCTTACTTGCGTAAAACGAACATTTTATTTGTTCCTTCGCACGGACTTCATTCCAATGTTAATAGCCCTAGGGACGAGACAGGGTTAATGGCATGTTTAGGCCCAACATTTATGCGAAGCCTAGGTTTAAACGCGGTAGCATTAAAAAAAATAACTAAAGAATCATTATCTAAATGTATTAATCCAGCGCAAATATTAGATTCATCCTACACACAATTCAGCTTTACAAAAATGAGGCTGGACATAAATATACCACAGGCATACTTGATATTGAGAACCTACAATTCGGCAGATATTACAGAATGGGATAATGGAATAAATGCTGGTTTTGTTAGCTGGCAGTACTCTGGCAATAAAAATAGTGGAATTTATGGTAAAAGTCTTAACGAATATCTAAATTTAACATCCGGATTAAACTTGGGCGCATGGCGTTTACGCGATAACAGCATATGGACCCGTTCCAGCAGTAGCGATAGGCGTCAGCAAAAGTGGGAGCACGTAAACACCTATTTACTACGCCCTCTCGTTCCGTTAAAGAGTAATCTCGTTATAGGCAATACTCAGTCTGGAGGAAACGTTTTTGAATCTTTTTCATTCAGTGGTATGAAAATAGGTACAAACTTATCCATGTATTCCGACAAAATGCAAGGCTTCGCGCCCATAATCAGAGGTGTGGCTGCCAGTAATGCCGAAGTTTACGTTCGTCAAAACGGTAACCTTATTTACCGCACGGTTGTACCCGCAGGAGCATTCACTATTACGGATTTAGCTTCTCTCAGCAACAGTGGTGACCTCGAGGTCACCATAGTAGAGGCTAATGGTACAAAAACACATTTCATTGTACCTTATTCTTCTGTCCCCGTCTTACAACGGAAAGGACGCGTTGTATATTCGTTGGTAAGTGGGAAAGTTCGGAATACTAACAATTTATATGATCCTCTAAAATTCGCACATGGAACATTTCTTTGGGGCTTAACCGATAATACAACCGTTTATGGAGGAGTGCAGTTAGCTAATCGTTATAAGGCGGGAGCAATCGGAGCGGGTTTTAATGTGGGCCGTCTGGGCGCCATTTCTGCCGATGTTACACGTGCGTACAGCCTATTAGCTGATGAATCGAAACATAGTGGTGCCTCATGGCGTTTGATGTACGCCCGATCATTGTCATCCACTGGAACAACATTTCAGTTAATGACCAACAGATTCTCAACTAGCGGTTATTACACGTTATCTCAAGCTGCACTTAAAAATATGAACGGATGGGTAAACGATTACTCTGATATGAGTCATAATAGCAATGACAACAAAATAAACTGGAGTAATTACTACAATCTTTACCAAACCAAAAAAAACTTAATACAGGCTAATGTAACGCAGAAAGTTATGGGGTTTGGTTCTCTTTACATGACTGCAAGTCGTCAAACATATTGGGGAAGCATGGCGCCGACCACTTCTTTCCAAATGGGATTCAATAGTTCCCTTTGGAAAGTGAATTATCAGGTGTCAGCAGGATACAGTAAATACAGCAACCAGCCAAATGCTGATAAGAACATCTATCTGTCCTTCTCTGTTCCACTTGATAACTGGTTACCGGGTAACAGCGCGCTCAGTAATACTACTCTCTCATACAGTATTAATAGAGATAGCGGCAGTATTTCGAACCAAATGCAGCTCAGCGGAAGTGCACTTCGCAGCAACAATTTAAACTGGGGCATTAGTCAGGCTTACAGTCAGAAGGGTGATAATTTTGGAGACGCCTCTGTGGACTATCAAGGGGCATATGGCGGAATTTCACTTGGTTACGGTCAGAGTAATGATTACAGCCAATTACGATACGGAACAACTGGGAGCGCTGTATTGTCAGAGTACGGTTTAACAATTGGACAGCAGTTAGGGCAAACCAACATTCTTGTTAAAGCACCTGATGCATCATATGTGCCTGTTGAAGACAACCCGGGCGTAAGTACTGACTGGCGTGGTTACACAATCAAAAGTAATGCTTCAGATTATCGTCGTAATCGCGTCGCTTTGGATGTCAGTGAACTCGATCAGTTTACTGAAATAGAAGAGCCGGTGAGATATGTCGTACCTACAGAAGGCGCATTAGTGCTGGCCAGTTTCAATGTTAAAAAAGGGCACCAGACACTTCTCACCCTGAATTTTAAGAGTAAACCCTTACCTTTTGGTGCCAGGGTTTCTTTTTCAGATAATAATAATGCTGGCATTGTTGATGAAAACGGAGATGTCTATCTTACGGGCTTAAAAGAGAAAGGATTTCTTCGTGCTAAGTGGGGCAATCATAATAATGAACAATGTATCGCCCCCTATGACTTATCCAAAATAAACCAAAATGACCCAATCATTCAGTTGAGTCTGGTGTGTAAGTGAAATAGTGACTGTGAAAAAACTCTTATTTCAAATGTTAAATTAAAGTTATTAAGGATTTGTAATGCCTTCAACAAAAAAAATCGGTACGGTATTTTTAATGAATATGTTTATTGCCTGTGCAGCTACTGATGCTTATGCAGCATCTGACTCTGCGAAGGTTACTGTGACAGCAACCGTTGTTGATAATACCTGCACACCAAGCTGGAGTGCTTCAGGGATTGATGTTGCCTTAGGACGCGCTTCCTTAAGAGACTTTTCAGGCACAGGCTCATCAGGTGCTACAAAAACGTTTGCACTAGATTTGGAAGGCTGCGGGTCTGGTTCAAAATCTGTTACGGTAACGGCGGATGGTACGCCCGACACAACAAATCAGACGCTTTTTGCAAACGCCACCAGTAATGGAGCACAAGGTGTGGCCCTCGGTCTTTATGGTGGAAGCACTAAGGCATCTCAACTTTTGCCTAACGCAGGAAGCTCAGTAGATTACCAGATTGTTGATAATAAAGTCAGTATGGGATTTACGGCAAAACTAATTCAAACCAGTGCCTCCTCGCCAACCTCGGGTGATTTTAGCAGTATAGTCACACTCAATGTTGCCTATAACTAATTAGTCAAACTGCCCTTAACAGGGCGGTTTTTTTTCATCATGATATTGACTGGCGAGAGTTAAAAATTTTAACGGTCTGAAGCCTTCAAGGAATATATACAAGGGGATTGTTACATGATTGATTTTATTCTTAAAATAAAGCATCTCATTCCAAAGTGTAAGTTATTAATGCTGCAAGTGCTTGCCATATTCTCTTTAACTCTTTGCACTCAGTATGTTTACGCTGACTCCGCTAGCAATACTTTCACCTGTCATTCAGGCAAGCTATGTATAATGAAACTGCAGTCTCAATACCAGGGTCATACAATCATGCCTGATTACAAATATGATATTACAGCGACTAAAAATGGGGATATTTCGGTTGAAAAGAATTCCGTCTCAGCAAAAATTACTTACACCTACGGAGATCAGACTGCCTCATATGCTGATATTACTAACCTCCCACTCGATGGTTTGAAACATTCTTATGCTCTCCAAAATGCCCCCGATACAAGTAAGGAGGTTAAGAAACTATCAGAATCTGTGTCTGCTTTATTCACAAATGAATCCTCTGAGAGTAAAAGTGTATCTATTAATATCAGACATAATTACGGAGAAAATGACGATACGTTTACATATATCGTAAACGTATTGCCCCCTCCTCCGGTATGTACCACAACCATCAGTGACGCCAATCTCGATATGGGAACCTATACCACCTCTCAGCTCGCCGAACTTTCCCCGGGGCAGTCTGCAGGAGTTACTAAAAGTGTGAAAGTTTTCTCTCAGTGCTCTTACAGCTCTGGCATTAATATCAGCCTTAGTACTAATAAGGTTGCCTCATCGGGATACCTTGTCGCTGGAGGAGGTTTAGGTTTTCTCCCAGACATCGATGGTAAAAGTACGTTATTTGGTTCTGACGGTAAGTTTTCATTTAATGCTAATTCTGATAATCATTCTTTTGATCTAGGTTTCACTGCTATCCGCTCAGATGAAAAACCATCAGCTGGAAATTTCAGTAATATCATCACTGTAACCACAACGCCTTTATAATTTTTTTACTTTACATTGCCCTTAGAGCTTCACTACATTAGATCACGGAGTGCATTTTTTGAGAAATGTTTGAATTTATATATCCACATTTTTTAGGAAAGGAATCGTATTATTGTTGAGGCATTCAACTTCGGGTGTCATAACACCGGGAATGTTTAAAATGCTAAAGCGCGATAAAAGATGACTAAAAATAATGTACGTGTCGTCATTCAGTTTCCTCCTGCTGCGAAAACTGTTGAATTGTCAGCAGGGAGCCACATTCATCACTTGCAACAGTATAACGCCTGCTGGTATACGGCGAACCTGCTTGTTATTCAGGTGAAAGTGAAAATGCGCCTCTGTGCTATCCACTCCCGCCTGCTCCGCGCATCTTTTCGTAAAAATCTCGACTATAACCCCAACCCCGGAAATCAAAACCTTACCCTCTCCTGGATCAGGCCCACTCGCCCACTGAATCAGAGCTTTAAAAGCCCCAAACGCAAAAACCCCCGCCGAAGCGAGGGTTTCAAATTTGTGGTGCCCGAACCCGGAATCGAACCAGGGACACGGGGATTTTCAATCCCCTGCTCTACCGACTGAGCTATTCGGGCAACGGGGCGCATTAAACCTTAAGCAGGCCCCAGCGTCAAACGCTTTTCACAAAAATGAAATCAACTGACGGGTTTTCCATCAACCAGAAGGGGAACGGGCGAAAATTTAGCAATCCGCCCAATCAACCGCCGGATTTTCGCGCTGCAGAACGCCCTCTGGCAGGCTATTTTTCGCTGCTATTTTGCTTTAACTGCGATTTATCGGCCCTCTTTTTCCCAACCGTTTTTTTGCCATAAATCCGTCATCTGCGCTCATTACTCTAAGATTATTCCTGGACAATCAAGAGCCGCATCATGCAGTTACCCGCCTCTGTGAATACTGTGGTTTCCGCCTCAAGCCGCTATGATGCGCGGGTGTTATGCATTGAGGTCCCTTTCGTCAGTCCGGAGACAGATAACCGTGCCGTCATGGCACTCTTTGCCGAACACAAAGATCTGATCGGGTTGCCCGTGGTGGAAAACGGCAAGCCGTTCGGCATGATCAACCGCCACATCTTTTTGTCGCAGATGGCGCGCCCTTTCTTTCCCGAACTCTATGACCGCAAGAGCTGCATTGCCTTTATGGATAAGTTCCCGCTGGTGATTGACGTGGAAAATACGCTGGAAAGCGTTGCGCAGCAGGTCGTGGCCAACGGGGATAAGTCCGTCGCCGATGGGTTTATCCTGACGGAGAACGGGCACTATATCGGCATTGGCTTGGGGATCGATCTGATTCGCCGCGTCTCCGATTTACAGGCGCGCCAACATCAGCAAATTTTACAAAGCATTGATTACGCGCGGGTCATTCAGGACGCGATGCTGGATCGGTCCAACCAGCTGATTGCCTCCCTGCTCGACGACTGGTGTTTGTACTGGCAGCCCCGAGACGGCGTGGGCGGCGATTACTACGCTTTTCACCGCCATGACAATGGCTGGCTGGCGGTCATCGCCGACTGCACGGGCCACGGAATTCCAGGCGCTTTTATGACGGTGATTTTGCAGTCTGCGCTGGAAAACGCGCTGCGCGAGGCCGATCTGCAGGCACCTGCCAGCATCCTGCATGCCCTTAATCACCATATTAAACAAACCCTGGGCCAGTTGAACGCCTCCCAGCAAACCTCACTCTCTAACGATGGCTGCGATGCCATCGTGATGTCAGTTGATACCGGGCTGCATCAGCTGCGCTGGGCCAGCGCCCGAACCCAGGCATTTATGCTCAGCAACATCAGCAATGAAATTATCTCGCTCAGTCAGGATCGCATCGGCGTCGGCTATACCGATACGCCGGAAGACTATCACTGGCCTGAACAGAGCCTGGCGTTTAATTCGGGCGACATGCTGTTTGTCCTCACGGATGGCGTCACCGATCAACCAGGTGGCGAACGGAATATCATGTTTGGCAATAAGCGTATTCAGTCTCTGCTGATGCGCTATCAGCATTTGCCTATGGCGGAGTTATCGCTGGCGTTTCAGCAAGACTATTTAAGCTGGCAAGGTAATCAGGCGCGACGCGATGACGTCACCTGGTTTGGCTTTCGCTATTGACTGCACCGGGAAGAAAATGAAAAACGAGTCACTACGGGGTCTGCCCTTTAATACCGAATCGCAGTCCGGCCTTATTGCATTGCAGTATACCGGCTTTTTTTCACCACAGAACATCACGGCGATGGGCGAAGTGGTCAAGCTGTTTCTGGAGAATCACGAGCGGTCGCAAAAAGTCAGGCGGCGGCTGTTCTCCAGCTTTGTCGAGATTGCGCAAAACATTCTGCGTTACTCGCAGGACAGCCGGGCGCTGAGCCACAACGATCAGCTGTATCGCTTTGGTTCATTGAGCCTGCGTTACGATGACGGTCGCTACTATCTGGAAAGCGCAAACCTGGTCGGCAGCGACGCCACTCATCAACTGCGCGGGGATCTGGATTCGCTCCGCGTGATGAATGCGGATGAAATTAAACAAGCTTACCGAAACCGGTTACGCGCTGAGAGTCCGGTCTGGAGCAAAGGCGCCAATATCGGCTTGCTTACCCTGGCGCGCGACGTCAGTGAACCGCTGGAGTATTGTTTCCAGCCACTGGAGGCCAGCGAGCTCTCTGCCTTTTGGCTTAAGGCCACTATCTGCCATGACTGAAGAAGCCCCTATGCAAATCATTCAACTTACCGCCACTGAATGTACGCCCGCCGTAGAGTTTGACTTTGCGGCGCACCGATTCTCCCTGCGGGGAGAATCCTGGCCAGAGAATGCCGCCGCCTTTTACCGTCCGCTGCAAAGCGCGCTGGAAAGCTGGCAGCCTCAGGCCAGCCAAGCGGCAGAGGTGAATATCGACCTGAGCTATTTCAACAGCTCAAGCACCAAGATGCTGTTTGGGCTGTTTGATCAGTTCAACAGGCTCGCGCAGAGCGGCTGCACGATCGTACTGAACTGGTTTTACGATGCCGAAGATGACGTGTCAGAAGAGTTTGGCGAAGAGCTGTCTCTGGATTTCACCGCGTTAACCGTGAAGCTGCATGCGGAACAGCGCCAATGACGCACCTCAATGAGCTGTTTCTGGAAGAAACCCAGGCACTCAATCAGGCCAGCCATGTCGCGGCGCAGCATAGCCTGCAGGCTGAAGAGTATCGGCAGGCGCTGCTACAGCTCAACGGGCACTACCAGCGGCTGATGCGTGAAACCTATCGGTTAATCTCACGCAGCGATCGGGCAGAGCGTGAGCTGAACCGGGTAAATGAGCAACTGAACGAGCTGGCAACGGAACTGGAGTACAAAGCCACGCACGATCCCCTGACGGATGTCTGGAACCGCAGCGCCATTATTCAACGCATCAGCGATACGCTGGACCAGGCGCCGGCGGCCTTAATCATTCTTGATATCGACTTCTTTAAACGCATCAATGATGAATACGGTCATCCCGTCGGGGATAAGGTGATTTGCGAACTGGTACAACGTATTCAGCGTAATACGCCTGCCATCGCCAGCATCGGTCGAATCGGCGGTGAAGAGTTCACCATCATGCTGCCCAATACCTGGCTGGGCGATGCGGTTATCGTCGCCGGAGCCATTCTCGCCTCGCTGAACGCTTCGCCGTTAAATGCGCTGCCGGAGCGGCTGGTCACGGCCAGCCTCGGCGTCAGCTGGGGCGCAGCAGGCACCCGGTTCGAAACGCTTTACACCCAGGCAGATGCCGCGCTGTACGATGCCAAAAAGCACGGGCGTAACCGGGTATTCTTCCGCTAGCCTGCCTGATGCTGTGCCACCTCAACGGGCGGCGGGGTGGTCGGCGGCAGGAAGATATGGTCAAGCAGCTTGCGCATCACCGGCGCGGCAACCACGCCTTCACTTCCGCCGTTTTCCAGAATCAACGCTACCGCAACTTTGGGGGCGCTGAAGGGCGCGAAGGCGGTATAAAACGTATGATCGCGCAGCCGTACCGGAATCATTTTGGCGTTGTAGGTCTGGTTTTCTTTCAGGCTGAACACCTGAGATGTCCCACTTTTCGCTGCAATGCCGTAAGGCGCGGTATGGAAATATTTATAGCCCGTTCCGTTCGGTGCGTTGGCCATGCCAAACATAGCGTGGCGCACTAATGACCAGTAGGGAGAATTCGGATCGCCAATCTGCGCCTGTGGCAGCTTAGGCTGATAGAGCTGAACCCGGGTGCCGAGCTGGGATTTTTCCAGTAAGTGCGGCGTAATCACCCGTCCATTATTAATCAAGGTTACCAGCGCCTTCACCATCTGAATCGGGGTCGCAATCCAGTAGCCCTGACCGATCCCCACCGACACCGTGTCCCCCTGATACCAGGGCTTTTTATGGACTTTCATTTTCCAGTCGCGGCTGGGTAGCAGGCCGCTGTACTCTTCGTTCAGATCGATGCCTGTGGAGCGGCCGTAACCAAATTTGCTGAGCATGGTGTGAATGCGATCGATGCCCATCATAAAGGCCACCTGATAGAAGAAGGTATCTGCAGACTCTTCGATCGCTTTGGTGACATCGAGCGTGCCGTGGCCGCTTTTTTTCCAGTCACGGTAGCGACGGTCGGTGCCCGGCAGCGTCCATGTTGGGCCGCCAAAAAAGGTGGTTTGCGGCGTAATCACATGGGTTAACAGGGCAGACATCGCCATATAGGGTTTGACGGTGGAGGCCGGGGGATATAGCCCTTGGGTGACACGGTTAATCAGCGGCAGGTTTTTATCCTGCAGCAGCGTCTTGTAGGCTTTATAGCTGATGCCCTTCACAAAAGGGTTGGGATCGTAGCTGGGGCTGGAAACCATCGCCAGCACGGATCCGTCATGGGGATCTTCCACCAGCAATGCGGCACGCTGTCCGGCCAGCAGGCTTTCCGCATACTGTTGCAGATGCAGGTCCAGCGTCAGGGTGATGTTCTTGCCTGCTACCGGCGGCACTTCTTTCAGCACCCGGACAATGCGGCCATGGTTATCCACTTCCACTTCCTGATAGCCAGGCTTACCGTGCAGCAGGGATTCGTAATAGCCTTCAATCCCCTGCTTACCGATGTTGTGGTCAGCCGCGTAGTTTTCAGCAATGCCTTCGGCATTTAGCCGCTTATAGTCGTTATCATTGATTTTAGAGACGTAGCCGACAACATGCGCCAGATCGGCCCCATAGGGATATTCCCTGTCCTGATAGGTATCAATGCTAACGCCGGTAAACCGGAACTGGTTGACTGAAAAGCGCGCCACCTCTTCGTCGGTAAGTTCCTCTTTGAGGATAACCGGTTTGTAGCGGCTGTTCTGCCGGAGATCGTGCTGAAAACGCGTAATGTCGTCCGGTGTCAGATCGATAAGCGGCGTGAGCTGGCGCAGCACGTCCTTCATATCGTCCACTTTATACGGGGTGATAGTGATGTCGTACCAGGTCACATTGCGCACCAGCGGAATCCCGTTACGGTCGAAAATCAGCCCGCGCGTGGGCGCGATAGGGATCATTTTGATATCGTTTTGGTTTGAGCGCGTCTGGTAATAGCTGTGATCGCGTACCTGCAGGCGATACAGGTTTAAACCCAGGATGGTGAAGCAGATGCAGACCAGCACAAATGCCATGGCGGCACGGCGTACAAACAACTTCTCTTCAGCGTCGAAATTTCGAAAATTCATCAGGCAGGTATTTTCAGTCTGGCATGTTGTTATTTATTGTTCGGCTTCATGATAGTGGCATAAGCGGTCCTTGCCAGTAGCAAGATGCACAAGCCTGATGAAAAGTGTGTCATTTGATGAGAATGTTGCGAAATGAGCGGGAAGCGTAAATCTTCTGACGCGCTCACCCGGCAACGTCGCGCTGCCGGGTGAGCAAGAGCATCAGTGAGCGTGGAGATTAATCGCCCAGCAGCACAGATTCCAGCGCAATCTTAATCATGTCATTAAAGGTTGTCTGGCGCTCTGCGGCAGTCGTCTGCTCATGGGTACGGATATGATCGGACACGGTGCAGATCGTCAGCGCTTTCGCCCCAAATTCAGCAGCCACGCCGTAAATGCCGGCGGCTTCCATTTCCACACCGAGAATGCCGTACTTCTCCATTACGTCAAACATCTGCGGATCGGGCGTGTAGAACAGGTCGGCAGAGAAGATATTCCCTACGCGCGCGTCAACACCCAGATTTTTGGCCGCATCGACAGCGTTGCGCACCATATCGAAATCCGCAATCGCGGCAAAATCGTGATCCTTGAAACGCATACGATTCACTTTGGAATCGGTCGATGCGCCCATGCCGATCACGATATCACGCAGTTTCACGTCGGGACGCACGGCACCACAGGAACCCACGCGGATGATTTTCTTCACGCCGAACTCGGTGATCAGCTCTTTCGCGTAAATGGAGCAGGAGGGAATGCCCATGCCGTGGCCCATGACGGAGATTTTGCGGCCTTTATAAGTGCCGGTATAGCCCAGCATGCCGCGCACGTTGTTCACCTCAACGGCATCTTCCAGAAAGGTTTCTGCAATGTGCTTCGCACGCAGCGGATCGCCCGGCATCAGTACGACGTCTGCGAAATCACCCATTTCTGCATTAATGTGAGGAGTTGCCATAATTCTCTATCCTTTTTAAAAATTTCGCTGTTTTTACAGCATGTTCTTGCCGTAGTCCATGGGGGACAGGTCAAAATAGTGCGCGATCGTCTGGCCGATATCGGCAAAGGTGTCGCGATAGCCCAGCGATCCCGGCTCAACCTTCGGTCCGTAAATCAGGATCGGAATATGTTCGCGTGTGTGTTCCGTGCCTTCCCAGGTCGGGTCACAGCCGTGGTCGGCGGTGAGGATCAAAATATCATCCTCTTTGACCAGTTCCATGAGCTCTGGCAAACGGCGGTCAAACAGCTCCAGGCCGCCCGCATAACCCGCAACGTCGCGGCGATGGCCCCAGGTGGAATCGAAGTCGACAAAGTTGGTGAACACAATCGCTTGATCCGGCGCAGTTTTCATTTCCTGAATGGTCGCATCAAACAGCGCGTCCAGACCGGTGGCTTTCACTTTTTTAGTGATGCCCTGCTCAGCATAGATATCGGCAATTTTACCAACCGAAATCACATGACCGCCCTTCTCGTCCACCAGCTTCTTCAGCATGGTCGGCGATGGCGGCTCAACGGCCAGATCGTGACGGTTGCCGGTGCGCTCGAAGCTGCCAGCTTTGTCGCCCACAAACGGCCGGGCAATCACGCGACCAATGTTGTAGCCGCCTTCGGTCAGCTCTTCACGCGCAATTTCACAAAGTTCATACAGCCGCTCCAGCCCGAAGGTTTCTTCGTGGCAGGCGATCTGGAATACGGAGTCCGCCGAGGTGTAGAAAATCGGCTTGCCAGAGCGCATGTGCTCTTCGCCCAACTGGTCGAGGATTACCGTACCGGATGAGTGGCAGTTGCCGAGATAGCCGGGTAAACCGGCGCGTTCCACCAGTTTGTCCAGCAGCGCCTGCGGGAAGCTGTTCTGCTTATCGCTGAAGTATCCCCAGTCAAACAGAACAGGCACGCCGGCGATTTCCCAGTGGCCAGACGGCGTATCTTTGCCCGATGAAAGCTCACTGGCGTAAGCATAGGCGCCCGTGATCTTCGCCTCAGGATCCAGCCCCGCAGGAAAACGACCAGTAGACAGCTCAGCCGCTTTGCCCAGGCCCAGCGCGGTCAGATTAGGTAAGTGCAGCGGCCCTTTACGGCCCTTATCCGCCTGACCGTTAAAGCAGGCTTCTGCGATATGACCTAACGTATCTGAACCTGCATCACCGAATTTATCGGCATCTTTGCTGGCACCGATTCCAAACGAATCCAGCACCATAATAAAAGCACGTTTCATGCCAGTCTCCTGCGCCAAAAGCGCGCGACAAGTCAAAAAAAAGCGATCAGATCAGTATACCTGAATCCGGGACGGTATAAAGGGGTTCCCTGCGTCAGCCTGCCTCAGTGACGCGGCGATACACGACAGGCGTGGCTGCCGGGGCGCGTTCACCCAAGGTAATCGCGGCTTTTACGGCGGCAGCGGCCTGTTGCCAGTGCGCTTCGCTGCTGGCATGGATGACCGCCAGCGGACGTGAAGCATCCACCTGCTCGCCCAGGGTGATCATGTCGCTCAGGCCCACGCTGTAATCGATGGCATCACTGGCGCGCTGGCGTCCACCGCCCATCGCCACCACCGCCATGCCCAGCGCGCGGGTATCCATATGCGTAACACAGCCTGCCCGGTCGGCATAAACCGCTTTGCTCATCGTTGGCGCAGGTAAATAGCTGTCGTAGCGCTCAACAAAATCGGTCGGGCCCTTCTGCGCCGCCACCATGCGGGCAAACACCTCTGCGGCCTTGCCGTTATCCAGCACCGTCATGAGTTTTTCGCGTGCCTCAGCCTCATTTTCCGCCAGTTTGCCGGAGATCAGCATTTCGCTGCACAGCGCCAAAGTGACTTCCAGCAGGCGCGGGTTACGCTGCGCACCGGTCAGGAAGCGCACTGCTTCGCGCACTTCCAGCGCGTTACCGGCCGTGGAGGCCAGCACCTGGTTCATATCCGTTAACAGCGCCGTGGTGCGACAGCCCGCGCCGTTGGCGACGCCAACAATGGCCTGCGCCAGATTTTCAGAGGCTTCATACGTGGGCATAAATGCCCCGGAGCCGACTTTGACATCCATCACCAGCGCATCCAGCCCTTCGGCCAGCTTTTTCGCCAGAATCGAGGCGGTGATCAGCGGAATCGAATCCACGGTGGCCGTGATGTCGCGCGTGGCGTAAAAGCGTTTGTCCGCCGGAGCCAGGGAGTTGGTTTGGCCAATAATTGCCACGCCAACCTGCTTTATGGTCTGGCGAAAGTGGTCATCACTGGGGAAAATGTCAAACCCGGGAATCGCTTCCAGCTTATCCAGGGTGCCGCCGGTGTGCCCCAGCCCGCGACCTGAGATCATCGGGATATAGCCGCCACAGGCGGCCACCATCGGCCCCAGCATCAACGAGGTGACATCGCCGACGCCGCCGGTGGAGTGCTTATCGACCACCGGCCCGTTCAGATTCAGGGATTTCCAGTTCAGCACGGTGCCTGAGTCACGCATCGCCATCGTCAGGGCAACCCGCTCCGGCAGCGACATATCGTGAAAATAAATGGTCATTGCCAGCGCGGCAATTTGTCCTTCCGAAACGCTGTTATCACGCACGCCGTTAATGAAGAAACGAATCTCGTCTTCACTCAGAGCGTGGCCGTCACGTTTTTTTCGAATGATTTCTTGTGCAAGGTACAAAGTCGCCCCCTTACGTCAGGGAAAGAGGAGAAAAGGCGGCAAGATGCCGCCCGGAGATATCAGTAGCCTGACTGACGGGTATCGCTGCTGTGTCCAAGGGTATTCAGCAGGTTTGCCAGCAGGCTGGAAGCGCCAAAACGGAAGTGGCGTGCGTCAGCCCAGTCGGCACCCAGCGTATCTTCAGCCAGTTGCAGATAGATGGCGGCATCTTCAGCGGTACGCACGCCGCCAGCCGGTTTAAAGCCAACCTGCGCTTTCACACCTCTATCGCGGATCACGCTCATCATGATCTGCGCCACTTCGGGCGTTGCATTCACGGGCACTTTACCGGTTGAGGTTTTGATAAAGTCCGCTCCGGCATCAATGGCAATTTCAGAGGCCTGACGGATCAGCGCTTCCTGCTTCAGCTCACCGGTTTCAATAATCACTTTCAGCAGTACATCCGCTTCTGCACAGGCTGTTTTACAGGCTTTAACCAGATCAAAGCCCACCTGAGTATTGCCAGCCATCAGCGCGCGATAAGGGAAAACCACGTCCACTTCGTCAGCGCCGTAGGCGATAGCGGCACGGGTTTCAGCCAGTGCGATCTCGATGTCGTCATTGCCGTGGGGGAAGTTGGTGACGGTGGCGATACGCACGTCCGGCGTGCCCTGCTCACGCAGCGTTTTGCGAGCAATGGGAATAAAACGCGGATAAATGCAGATGGCGGCGGTATTGCCCACCGGGGATTTCGCCTGGTGACACAGTGCGATCACTTTCTCATCGGTGTCATCTTCATTCAGGGTGGTTAAATCCATCAGTTTCAGCGCGCGCAGAGCCTGCTGTTTGATATCAGTCATAACAATCTCCAGGACAAGGGGTGAGTTTTTATCCACCCGTATGTGATAATAATAACAATTCGGAGCCGGTGAATATGTGCCATTCGTCACATCGAAATATGAAACAACTGCAATATTTCAGATAAAAGTTGATTCAGTCACGAAATCAGGCGAAGTGAAGCCTGTATAAGCCCACGACGGTAATGTTATTATTATAACATTTTGTGAGAAGAAGGGTAAACGGGCGACATCAGGAAAGGCGAAAAAGTCTGTGGCTGTTGTGCCATAGCGCATCGGCAATGACCTCTGGCGCTTCTTCACGCAGCTCACACAGCACCTGCCACACCTGAAAAGCGCGCTCTGGTCGGTTGGGCTGCCCCTGAAAGCCGTTCAGCGGCATATCGGGGGCATCCGTTTCCAGCAACAAGGATGAAAGCGGTAACTGTGCGATGGTCTGTCGGGTTTTACTGGCGCGCGGATAGGTAATGGTGCCGCCCACGCCAATCGCATAGCCAAGTTTGATAAAAGCCTGGGCCTGCTGCAGGCTACCGGCAAAACCATGAACCACGCCACGGCGCGAGAGATCGTGACGGCGCAGATGCAGCGCCAGCTGATCGTGCGTTCGACGCGAGTGCAGGATCACCGGCAGATCATAACGTTTAGCCAGCTTCAGCTGCGCATCCAGAAAATGTTTCTGCTTGTCGAACTGCGGATCGTCCCGATAAAGATCCAGGCCGATCTCACCTAACGCTACCAGCTTAGCGGGCGACTTTATCAACAGGGCTTCCAGCTCGCGAAGATGCGATTCCTGATGATGTTCAATAACAATCGGGTGCAGCCCCAGCGCAGCATAAAGGGCGGGATGGGCGTGAGCCAACTGGCAGACCGTTGCAAAGCGTCCCGCGTCTACCGAGGGCACGATAATTTTTTCAACGCCGGACTGGGCGGCCCGGGCAAGACTTTCCGCCGCCTGCCCGACGAAGGGCGGAAAATCAAAGTGGCAATGGGTATCCACAAACCTCATGCCAGCGAGCCTTCATTCCAGGCGTCGTCATTGCCCGCCAGCGGCGTAACGATCGCCCCACTGTTGGGTTCATTCGCCACCGGCGCGGCAGGCGTAACGATATCTAACCCTGTTTGCGGCTCGGCATCGCTCAGCCACTGGCCCAGCGTCGCCATAAAATAGCGGCCACAGCGGCGTCCCAGGTGGTAATCCTGGTTAAGTGAGGCGATCCGGCTGCCTAACGCGTTACTGGCCAGCACGCGCGGTGGGAAAATTTCAATGATGCGTAAATCCCCTGGCGGTGACTCGATAAACTGCTGCGTTTCCCGATAGGTCTGCTCATGATGATGCAGGATAGTGAGCATCGGCTGCAGCGCACCGCCGCTGAACCAGCGTTCCATACGCGTTATCCAGCGTGGCGTATCGAACATCTGAGAGGGCACGGTACGGATCACCACGATCGTATCTGCGCCACGTTTGGCCGCCTCACGCACGGGAATGGCATCACTGACGCCACCGTCCAGATAGCTGATGCCTTCCAGATCCACCCCCAGGCGATAAAAGCCCGGAATGGCGCTGGATGCCTTAATGATTTCCAGCCAGTTATCACTGGTGGGCGCAAAATAACTGGGCGCATAGTCATCACTGCGGCAGGCACACATATAGAATTCGCGCCCGCTGGAAAACAGGGTTTCGGCACTGCTCATCGCCAGGGGGAATTCGCTTCGGGTGATGTCGATTAACCAGTCGAGATCGATAAGATTGCCGCCGCGTAAGAAACGCAGCGGATCGAAAAACTGCTTGCTGGTCGTATAGCGGGTGATCACCCGGCGCGCGTAGCCCGGCTGCGCGCAGACAAAGGCAGACAGATTCTGTGCCCCGGCAGACGTGCCAAGCAAAAGCTGGAAAGGGTTGAATTTAGCCCGCTGAAACTCATCTAATACGCCGGCGGTGAAGATGCCGCGTTGACCGCCACCCTCGCACACTAAGGCGATTTTCCTGGCTTTAAAAGGTGTGAGAGCAAGGGGTTCAATCGCCCCAAGCGTCACGGGAATACGTATACCCAATGTACCGACCTCAGATTGGGTTCCCGATAGGCAAATGTAGGGAATGCAGGGATTAGAATTGTGAAAGGATACTAGCACGGAGAACCAGCTACGTTGTCCATAAATTGTGCTATTGGCGTTGCGCCGTTTAACACATCGTTGCGAATATGAAGCATCCTTTGCCTCACAATAACATTCGCACAAATAACTGGTCTCCGTTTGATGCTGACTACGCCAGCATCAAACAGTCTGGGTCATCGCTATAGCTTTTTACGGCCAGTGAACAAGCTGATGAGGAACAGAATAATACCCACCACGAATACGACTTTAGCTGCCCAGGCTGCGGTACCGGCAAGGCCACCAAAACCTAATGCAGCAGCGATCAGTGCGATCACCAGAAAAATAATGCCCCAACGAAACATAAGCCTCTCCTTAACCATTTTAATATTGAACTGCTTGTTTCATCCCACGATGGGTATTTTTATCAGTGCGGCTTCCAAAAGAAGCCGCACCGGGTCGTGTTAAGACTTGACCTTCAGGTCATTTTTAACACTTTTTACGCCTTCGATAGCTTTAGCGATGCTTTCGGCACGGTCAGACTGTGCCTGATTCGCCACTTCACCTGAAAGCTGAACCACACCGTCGGTGGTTTCCACTTTCACGTTACGTGAAGGAACCATGTCATCTGCTAATAGCTTAGCTTTAATTTCGCTGGTTGTGGCAGCGTCACCGGCATAACCTTTCATTGACTGTTTTTTCGCGTCTTTCACGTGCAGCTTGTCGCTGACTGATTTAACGCCTTCAACTTTTTTCACCACGGCCACGGCTTTCTCAGCCTGATCTTGTGAGGTCACAAAGCCGCTCAGGGTAACAACGCCCTGATGGGTTTTGACAGAAATGTCGGTGCTTTTGATGGAGTCGTCATCAACCAGGGCCGCTTTTGCTTTAGCCGTCACGGCGCTGTCATCCATAAAGCCGCCCACTTTCTTCATTGAGCTGTCAATTTTTGCACCGGCGCTGTCAGCCGTTTGTGAGGCTTTCTGAGACGCGGATTCCTCTGCAAATGCGCTTCCGCTCAGCAGAGCAGTACCGATCATCGCAGCCATCAATGTTTTAGTAATCTTAGTTGTGTGCATCGATATCATCCTTCTATCTGTTAACTCGCCCAAAACTGTGGGCGCAAGAGCAGCAAACAGTGCTGCTGCGGCACTGGACGCGGGGAGAATAAGTCTCTTAAACCGTCCGATGAAGTAATCATAGTCGGGATTTAGAGTTTTGCTCGGGTAACTGGTTGATCGTGCGTCAAAAGAGAGGAAAAGGCGCGTTTTAGGAGGGTTCTGTATCCGTTGAAACAGGGCCATTCCGTGCTGGAATGGCCCTGAAAGCACGAATTAGTGCTCGCGGGTTTTACGGAATGTCACATCAGGATAGCGTTCCTGAGTAATATTCAGATTCACCATGGTGGGAGCGATATAGGTCAGGTTATCACCGCCATCCAGCGCGAGGTTCACCTCATTTTTACGCTGGAAATCTTCGAACTTTTTGGCATCGCTGCACTCGACCCAACGTGCCGTAGAAACGTTAATCGCCTCATAGATGGCTTCAACGTTGTATTCGCTTTTCAGACGCGCGACGACCACGTCAAACTGCAGGACACCAACTGCTCCCACAATCAGGTCGTTATTGTGAACCGGACGGAACACCTGAACCGCGCCCTCTTCCGACAGCTGGACCAGCCCTTTCAACAGTTGCTTTTGCTTCAGCGGATCGCGCAGGCGAATACGGCGGAACAGTTCTGGCGCGAAGTTCGGAATACCGGTGAACTTCATGTTCTCACCCTGGGTAAAGGTGTCGCCGATCTGAATCGTGCCGTGGTTGTGCAAGCCGATGATATCGCCCGGATAGGCTTCTTCTACGTGCGAACGGTCGCCCGCCATAAAGGTTAACGCATCAGAAATCACGACGTCTTTGCCGGTGCGCACCTGGCGCAGCTTCATGCCTTTTTCATAACGGCCTGATACCACGCGCATAAACGCCACGCGGTCACGGTGCTTGGGATCCATGTTAGCCTGAATCTTGAACACGAAACCGGTAAATTTCTCTTCTTTTGCCTCAACCTGGCGGGTATCGGTCTGGCGCGGCATGGGGCGCGGCGCCCACTCCACCAGGCCATCCAGCATATGATCAACGCCAAAGTTACCCAGCGCAGTACCAAAGAACACCGGAGAGAGCTGACCGCTAAGGAAAGCCTCTTTTTCGAATTCGTGCGAGGCGCCCTGCACCAGCTCCAGCTCTTCACGAAGCTGTGCGGCCAGCTCTTCGCCGACGGCCGCGTCGAGGTCTGGGTTGTTCAGGCCTTTAACGATGCGCACTTCCTGGATGGTGTGCCCTTTACCGGTCTGATAGAGATAAGTTTCATCGTTATAAAGGTGATAAACCCCTTTAAACAACTTACCGCAGCCTATTGGCCATGTGATGGGCGCACAGGCGATTTTTAACTCGCTTTCCACTTCATCCAGCAGTTCCATCGGATCGCGGATGTCACGGTCGAGTTTGTTCATAAAGGTCAGGATCGGCGTATCGCGCAGGCGCGTCACTTCCATCAGCTTACGGGTACGATCTTCAACGCCTTTCGCTGCGTCGATCACCATCAGGCAGCAGTCAACGGCGGTCAGCGTACGATAGGTATCTTCAGAGAAGTCTTCGTGCCCCGGCGTATCCAGCAGGTTTACCAGGCTGTCACGATAGGGAAACTGCATAACTGACGTCGTGATTGAAATACCACGCTGCTTTTCCATCTCCATCCAGTCAGACTTCGCATGCTGGTTGGAGCCGCGGCCTTTTACCGTACCGGCGGTCTGGATCGCCTGTCCGAACAGCAGGACTTTTTCGGTAATTGTGGTTTTACCGGCATCCGGGTGCGAGATAATCGCGAAGGTGCGGCGGCGTGCCACCTCTTCTAAAAAGGGATTAGACATGAGTGAATTCTTCTCAACGTAGCCACGCGCTAACAGGCGCGGCAGATAAATCACGGTGGCCGGCAGAACCTTACCGGCGGATAAACGGTGCCAAATGCGACTTTATGTCGTCGCGGGGTGAGCGCAAAGTTACATTGGCGTGCTTCCGGTTACCTGGTCAACTTTAAGGCGGCATAGCATACAATATTTTGTGCTATTGGCCTACAGCGTACGGAAGAGAAAGTGGCGTCAGTCAGAAACGGCAGGCCGCCGCGCCGGTAGCGCGTCAGGGTGGCCAGGCGTTACCCCGAACGAAACCTGCCCCATAAAGCGTATCCGTGGGGGCGGTTACTCCTCAGGCCTCGACTAATCGACGAGTTCGATGCCCAGACTTTCCAGCAAACAAACCGCTTCCAGGCGAGAAAATTTGGCTTTATCGACCGTGTTATGGAAGATATTGATGGCGTAATTCCAGGATTCTGTGAGATCTGCGCCACGTAGTACGGTGTGATTGAATAAACTGCCCGTCAGGTCCGATTCGGTGAGCGTTGCGCCGGTTAAATCGCACTCCCTGAAATCCACCTCTGTCAGTTTGCATGCCTCCATTTTTAAACCCTGCAACCGCAGCCCAAAAAAAGAGCCGCTGGCCAGAATACATTTCTGAAAATGCAGTTCGTGATCCAGATAAAAATCGGGCCAGTAGGCTGTCGTCCAGTCAATGCCGGTCAGCTTGCACTCATTGAAGTGAACGCCAAAGAAGCGGCTATTGGATGGGTTCAGCAGGCTCATATTGCAGTGATTAAACACACAGTTGATGAACTTGCAGGCCGAAAACACCGCAGAGGTAAAGTTGGCGTTATTGAATTCGCAGTCTTCAAAATGCGTTTCAGCGATCGTCAGACCGGTGAAATCTTCTTTTGAAAACTGGACGTCGTAAAATTCAGCATGGCTTTTGACAGATTGCATATTCACCCTGAGGGTTAACGGTGGCATTTCACGAAAAGTTTATGCGATTTCTTCGCGATGAACCCGCATAAGATTCACCTTCACGCCTTGCCTCACAAATCTCTGGTCAGGCATTTCTTGCGCATGCGCTGCAGCCAGTTCATCGCCGGGTCACCCTTGCCTTCCTGCCAGGCCGCATCCAGCCTGACCTGCCGGTAAAGGAAGCCGCACGGAAGCCAGGCGCACCGGCTTAGGGAGTGACAACTGGCGACCCGAAAATCTGACCACAATGATAATCGCTCGCATTCAACAGTTGAAATAATTCTTTTTAAATCAAACAGATAAATTGCAAATTTTTCAATAAAAGGCTTCCCATTCGTTACCAGCCTGTTGCATAATTCACCACTAATTTATTAACACTCAAAGGACGCGGCCATGCTGACTGCTGAAATGACTGGACGTTTAAACGACCAGCTGAACCTCGAATTTTTCTCCGCTAATCTCTATTTACAAATGAGTGCGTGGTGCAGCGATAAAGGCTATGAGGGCGCAGCGTCCTTCCTGAAAATGCATTCGCGTGAAGAGATGGAACACATGCAGCGCCTGTTCGACTATCTGAGCGATACCGGTGCTATGCCGGTGCTGGGCAGCATTGCTGCACCGCCCGTTGCCTACAATTCACTGAACGAAGTGCTGATTCAGGCGCTGGATCACGAGAAGCTGATTACCAGTAAAATCAATGAACTGGCGCACTCAGCGATGACAACGCAGGACTATTCAACCTTCAACTTCCTGCAGTGGTATGTTGCAGAACAGCATGAAGAAGAGAAGCTGTTTAAAACCGTGCTGGATAAACTGGCGATGGTTGGCGATAGCGGTAACGGTCTGTTCCTGGTCGATAAAGACCTTGGACGCATGAGCACCGAAACCCACTCCGCCTAAAATAAACCGGCCCACGCAGGTGGGCCGGTAGTGTGATTGGCGCTCTCGGTTACGCCAGTCGGTAACAGGTCGTCATTTCCCCGTTGACCCACAACGGACGCTTCTCGCCCGGCGGTAAGCTAATCGCCATATCACGCCAGGCTGGCTGATAATCTCCCCGCTTTTCAATGATCAGCTCCAACCGTGACGCGCTGCTGGTTAACGTCCAGCTCAGCCAAAGCGCATTGCCCTTCTGCCAGCCGTGCGTTTCTCCGTCGTCGTCAAACAGTTCGCCGGAGGTGGTCGCATTGCCCGGCGCAGGCCACAGCTGCAGTTCCCGTACGTTATCACGCTGCGCATCGGTGGTACTTTCACACTGTCCCAGTGGAATTGCGGCACCGGCACGGATCAGTAACGGCAGACGATCCAGCGGCGCATCCAGCATTACCGACTGGCCACCCGCCAGCCAGCTACCGCTGTGCCAGTCATACCAGCCGTGGGCGTTATCTGGCAAATAGACCTGGCGCTGACGGGCGCCCTGCTCAACCACGCTTGCCACCAGCAAATCGCGCCCCAGCATGAAATCATCGCACTCGTCATAGGTGCGCGGATCGTGCTCGTGATCGAGGAAGGTTGGCCGCAGCATTGGCTCATCCTGCTCGCTGGCCTGCCAGGCCAGCGTATACAGATACGGCATCAGGCGATAACGCAGGCGAATAGCCTCACGAATCATTGATGTGGCTTCAGGATACATCCAGGGCTCGTTGACGGTGTGATCGTCATTCCATGAATGAATAGTAAAACGGGGATGCATCACGCCATTCTGTACCCAGCGCACAAACAGCTCCGCATCCGGTTTATCGCCGGCAAACCCGCCCACATCGTGCCCGACGTTAAACAGGCCCGACAGACTCATTCCCAACCCCATACGGATGTTATAGCGCAGGGTTTGCCAGTTTGTCCGGTTATCCCCGCTCCACGTCTGCACATAGCGCTGCATGCCTGCGCAGCCTGAACGGGAAATCAGGTACGGCCTTTTTTCCGGGGCAAAGCGCTGCTGAGCCTCCATCGAGGCGCGCATCATCAGCAGCGGCATCACCGGTCGGATGTGCTTAATCGCAATGGGCTGGCCAAAGCCATAGCAGCGTGCTTCGCCGTCCCAGACTTCATATTCGTTATTATCGTTCCAGGTCGAATCGATCCCTTTTTTCAGCAACTGCTCAGTGACGTTTTGCTGCCACCACGCCACCGTTTTGGGATGGGTGAAATCCAGATGCGAGCCTTCATCATCCCAGAATACGGAACGCTCAGGCCGATCCTGTTCCGAATCGCGGATAAACAGCCCCTGATCCGCCACTTCTTTATAACGTGGATGATCCTGTAACAGGCAGGGCTTGATGTTGGCCGCCAGCTTCATCCCGGCCTGATGGAAAGCGGCGCTCATGGCATTGGGATTCGGCACCTTGTCATAGTTCCAGTTGAACACGTAGCGCTTGTTATTGATGGAGGTGTAGCCCGACGACAGTTGAAACGAATCGCAGGGAATCTCATGCTCGCGGCACAGTTGAATAAAAGACAGGAGCTGTTGCTGCGCATCAGGCGCATCCGTGTAGTGCATGGTGGAGCCGCTGTAGCCCAGGCTCCACTTCGGTTGAAAGAGCGTCCGGCCGGTGAGGCGAACAAATGCTTTGGTCACCTCCAGCAGCGTCGGGCCCAGCATCATGTAGTAATCCAGATCGCCCGCCTCTGCGCGGTAACGGCGATAAGGCAGATGATAATTATCTAACTCATTCCCCAGGTCCAGCCAGCTGCTGGTGAGGTTATCGTAAAACAGCCCGAAGCTGACGCCGTCACGCTGGGTCAGCGTGAAAGGAATATGTTTGTAGAGCGGATCGGTACTGGCAGCGTTATAGCCCATCGCATCCAGATTGCGCATTTCGAAACGGCGATTGACCCGGTTGAGATCGCCGCTCTTTTCACCCAGGCCGTAAACCCGGTCCTGCGGCTGACGACGCTGATAATGTTCCACGCCATCGCCATGCATGTTCAGCAGGTAAGCCCCGGTATGGCGATCGACCGCCAGCGGCTGCCAGTCGGTGCCGTCAAAATGTTCCCAACTGAGGCAAAGGGGATAATGCACGGTAACCCGCAGTCGGTCCGTGGCCAGACGGATTTGTTGCGCCTCCTGTTGCAGGGTAAAGGCGGGCAGCGTAAAACCTTCCAGCGATTCGCGGTCGCGCCCCTCCCAGGGCACATCCTCTTGCGGGGCAATGCTCCAGGTGCGGTTCAGCGCCAGTTCCCCGTCGCGTTTCAGCAGCACGCGCATCAGGCCGTTTTCTAATACGTAAATCCGTAAAAAGTGACGCTGCTCGACTTTCAGTTCGACAAAATGCGGCGTTTGTTGATGTAGCGTCCATGTCTTAAGTGTTTTCATGAGATTACCCTCACTGTTTAGCAGTACGTTGGCGGCGTTCGGCAATAAACATCACCAGAAAAACCGCGCCAATCAGATCAAAAAAACCCATGGCAATAAACAAGGGATTGAAGCCAATGGTGTCGGCGGTAACGCCGATAATCAGTGAAAAAATAAAGCTGGCTATCCAGGCGCAGGACCCGCGCATGCCGTTGACCGTCGCCATCTGGCGGCGATCAAAACGCTCAACCACCAGCGCGCTCAACATGCAGGAAATCACCTGGTGGCCGAAACCGCCGATGGAGATCAGGGCAATGGCAAGATAGGGATCTTTAACCAGCGTCATCAGTGCCAGCGAGATCATCAGCGCGGCCCCGGTGACGGAACTGGCGACGATGGAGTTCACGCGGGAGCAGCCAAACCAGCGCACGTAGAGTTTTGTCAGGTAACCGCTGGCGACGCTGCCGAAGTCAGCGGCCAGGAACGGCAGCCAGGCGAACATCACGATCTGCTTCAGATCCATGCCGCGTTCATTGGCCAGGTAGAGCGGCACCCAGAAGCTCAGGACCGCCCAGGCTGGCTCGGCTAAAAAAGCCGGAATAGCGATTCCGTAAAACTTCTTCTCTTTCCCAATCACTTTCATCGCAGTGAAAAACGGCAGCTTTTCGCCGATGACTTCGTTGTCCTGGGTAATAAATGCCCGCTCCTCATCCGAGAGGCGCGGATGGCGCTCAGGCGAGTGATAGCCCCACCACCAGAGCGCCACCCAGATCAAACCCAGCCCGCCGGTGAGCAGGAATGCGCCCTGCCAGCCAAACGAGATATGCGCGATATAAATAATGGGCGGAGCCAGCATCGCGCCGACGGAAAAGCCAACGCCCGCCCAGCCTGCCGCTACCGGCCGCTCCTTTTTCGGAAACCACTCCCCGATGGCCTTGGCATTCGCGGGCGTGGCTGCCGCCTCTGATGCGCCCATCACAAAACGTAACAGCGCCAGATGCAACCAGCTTCCTGCCCCGGCGTGCAGCAGACAGGTGACAGACCAAATAACGGCGCAGATCAAAAAGCCCACTTTCAGACCGATAACATCAATTAACCAGCCGCACACAGGCTGAAACAGCGTATAGGCCAGTTGGAAAGCCGCCACGACCCAGGAATACTGCTCCGTGGTCATATTCAGGGTGCTTTTCAGTTCCGGTGCCAGAATCCCCAGGGAGTTACGGGTGATGTAATTCACCGTGACGCCCAGCAGGAACATGCCCAGCATCCACCAGCGCAAATTTTTAATCATCCGCAGCGGGCGCGACGACGCGTGAGTGCGGGTGGTCGAGTCGAGACTCATGATGAAACTCCTGTAGCCAGTGATTGACGCGTTGCCGCGCAGCGAGCCTGTTTATCTGATCCGACCTTAAAAAAGCCGAAAACGTGGGTACAGCCCATTTTTTGCAAACCTTTTCATGGCACTATCGGGAAATAACAAAAATGCCCTTGCAGACCAGCAGGGACACGATTCAGCACCTTATGAAAATTTTTTCATTTGCAGATTTGAGGGCGATCACAGAATGAAGCAAAGCTTAAAAGTGAGCGAAATTGCCGCCCTGAGCGGCGTGTCGATCAGCACGGTTTCGCGCGTCCTTGCCGGGAAAGCCAATATTCGCGCCGCCACGCGCGACAAAGTGTTACGCATCGCCCAACAGCAAGGCGTACTGGATAATCTTCAGCATGGTCGGCTGTTGCTTAATGACCTGATGGTATTTGCGCCACCGCGGGCATTCGATATCCGCACGGATATCTTTTATTACAAGGTGATCCAGGGGATCAGCGAAGCCGTTAAACCGCACGATGTGCGGTTGCGCTACTGCCCGCTGGAAGAAGTGGAAAGTGATGCCGCGCTGTTTATCGACAAGATGCAGCAGACGGAAGCCGCGCTGTTGATCGGTATCGACGATGAACACATTCATCAGTTGGCGGCCGAAATGAACAAACCCTGCGTGCTGATCAACGCCCGCGACCGCCGAATGCGCCTGCCCTCGGTGTCGCCGGATCATCAGCTTATTGGCGAGTTTTCCGCGCGCTATCTGTTTGAACAGGGCCATCGGCAAATTCTGTCGCTGCACTGCCTTCGGCGTTACACCATGGAGCAGCGGCTTCAGGGTGTACGCGATGCCTGGCATGCCATGAATCTGCGCTTCGACAGCCGCCAGCACCTGATTACGCTCAACAGTTTTAGCAGCAGCGAAGCCAGCGCCTGTCTGGGCGACTATTTGCGTCGCTGCCCGCAGGCGCAGCGCCCTACGGCGATTCTGGCGAGTGGCGATTATATTGCCGCCGGAACGGTGCAGGCGTTACAGCAAGCGGGCCTGCGGGTGCCGGAAGATGTGTCCGTGATGAGCATGGATGGTTTCAACTTGGCCACCGTGCAGGAGATCCCGTTAACCTCGGTTCAGGTTCCGCGAGACGAGCTGGGCGAGGCCGCCGTCAAAATGCTTCAGGCGCTGCGTTTAGATCCAAACCTGCCGCCCGGTAATCTGCTGCTGAACGGCAAGCTGGTGGTACGCGACTCGGTACGCCGCATCCGGGATAATCCGGGTCATGCGCCGGTGCAGCAGCACGGGCTTTACAGCTAATGCGATCAGGCAAAGCTTTCCCAGCGGGATGACAGCGTAAAGTGACGCTGCCAGCTGAGCGTGGCAGACGCTCGGGCGATTAACTGCTGGCACAATGCCGGCTCGACAAAAGCGGGAATGACCTGTTCCGCTCCGCTGTGTTTGATCAACGCCAGTTGATCGTCCAGCGGGGGATGGACATTCCAGGGCAACCACTGCGCTGAGCCGTTTTGTAGCATCGCGAAGGCCCGCGTGCCGCGAGCGACATGACTGCTAAAAATCAGGTTGAACTCGGGTCGCTGGCTCAGCAAGGCGGCCAGGCCGCTGTCCGCCACCGCATCGGCCGCGACGATAACGCTGTCAGGTCGCCATTGCGCAGGCGTCGGCTCACGCAGCAACGGCAGCAACGCCAGCGCCGTGGCGGCCGGCAGCGCATTTTGCGCCAGCAGCTGTGACACGTCTTCCCGCACCTGCGGGCACAGCACCACCGGTAATCCTTTTGCTCGTAGCCGCAGTGCCATCTCCGGGCCTCTGCCGTGCAACGGCGCCGTGACCACCGCCCCGTGGCGGGCAGCCTGTACCAGCGCGTCAACCTGCTGATTAAGTCGCTGATGACGGTCGCCGTAAGAGGCATCGGTAATCAACCAGCGCGCCCGTGGTGGTCGGTCAAAAGGCAGCAGCAGTGATTCGCGACTCCAGTCGCCCATATAGGTGATGCCGCCCGCGACCGGCAGGTGAAACCAGACGGATCCCGGTGAGTGGCCGCTCCGGCCGGTAAACAGATTAAGCGGGCCAACCGCGCACTGCCCGCGTAAGGGCAATGCGTGCCGCGATCGCGCAGGTACTGGGCACTCTCCCAACTGCTGCCAGGTCAGTTCCGTGGCGTAAACCGGCGGCGATCCCAACGCCTGCCAGCTGTCGAGTGCACCTGTATGGTCGCCATGAGAATGGGTCAGACAGATGGCATCGACGTGCCCCGTGACCGTCAAATCCGGCCTTACGCCGGGCTCCGGCCCCGCGCCCAGATCCCACAACAGGCGGTATCCCTGAATCTCAAGCAGGAAAGCGGCGGGCAACTTTCCCCCCACGCCGCTCACCACGGTCAGGCTTGCCATGGCAATACTCCCTGCGGCAGCGCGCGCGTCAGGCGCGTCGCCAGCAACATCAAGGTCAGAACAACCAGAATCATCAGGCATCCTACGGCGGCAGCCAGCGGTGCAGAGCCGCCCTCATCAAGAAAGATAATGGTTGGCCCAAGGGTTTGCTTATCGGAGGTCACCAGCAGCACCGAGACCTGAATTTCGTTCAGCGCGGTCAGAAAGACCAACAGGCTTCCCGCCAGCGCAGACGGCGCCGCCAGCGGCAGTAAAATATCGCCCATGCGGCGCAGAAACCCCGCCCCACACAGACGCGCGGCCTCATCCAGCGAGGGGTCAATTTGTGCGAAGCCCGCCAGCGTGGGGCGCAAGACTAAGGCCAGGAAGTTGGACAGATAGGCGGCGAGAATGATCCAGACCGTGCCGTAAATCGAGACCGCCAGCACAGGAAGCGGCGGCAGAAAAAACAGGATTGCCGCCACGCCTGTCACGATACCGGGCAGCGCATAAGTCAGCTCGCTGGCAAACCACAGGCCGCGCACCAGTCGCGTGCGTCGCCAGCTCAGGAAGAAAGCCAGAAACAGCGCCATGACCGTGAGCATCAGCGTCGCCAGCGAGGTGAGCCACAGGCTGGTCGCGAAAGCATGGCGTATTGCGGGATAGCCCCACAGCGCCTGGTAAAAGTTTTCCAGCGTCAGGGTCTGCCACGTCAAGGCCTGACCAAAGCCGCGCGTCAGCGCACTGGTCAGCAGCGCGCTGACCGGCATGATGAGCGTAGCCGCCATCCACAGCCAGGCCATCACCTCCGTGGGCAGCCGCCCGCGGTTAAGCGGTTGCTGAAACGGGCGCGGCGAGCCACTCACGCGAACATCACGCCGTCCGCCCAGCCAGCCGCTCAGCATCATGCCGGTTAAGGTGATCAGCGCAATCAGCAAAGAATAGACGGCCGTATCCGGCAGCGCACCGGGGCCAATGGCGTTAAGTTGCTGATAGACAAGCGTAATTAAGGTCGGCAGGCGTGCCGGAATGCCCAGCATCGCCTGAATACCAAAATTACCCACGCTTGCCACAAATGCCAGCGCTGCGCCCGCGAAGATGGCGGGACGCGCCAGCGGTAAAATAATGGTGCGCAGGATTTGCCCGTGCGAAGCGCCGCTAATCTGCGCGGCTTCCACCAGTTCTGCCGGTAAACGGCGAAGCCCGGCACGCACCGTCAGGAACACCAGCGGCGCATTGTGCAGGCCCAGCAGCAGCACGATTCCGCCCCATGAATAGAGCGGTTGTTCACCCGGCGCGAACCAGGGTAAACCCAGCAGCTGAAACAGCGATGCCAGCAGGCTGCCTGGCGCCAGCGCCTGCAGCCAGGCAAGTGCCGTCACCTGTGGCGGAATCATCAAGGGTAAGATAAAGGCGAAGACCCAGGCTGCTTTAGCGCGCATATCGCTCAGCGCAACCAGCCAGGCGGCGAGCGTGCCAAGCAACAGCGACAACAGGGTGGCGCTCAGCCCGATGCTTAAGGTCGTTAACGTGGCGCTGAGTACCCGGCGGCTGATCAACAGCTGCGTCAGCCGTGTCAAATCCGGTACGCCCTGCGGGGCTATCGCTGTCCAGATCAGCCGGGTAAAAGGCGCCACGGACAGCAGCCCGATCGTCAGCACCAGCAGCCCTAGCACCCAAGGTTCAGCGCGAAAACGCCAGCGCGTGCGATGCACCCGGCGAGGCTGACAGTCGTTACTCAGCAGGCTCATTCTCAGCCACCGAACAGCGCGGTAAACTGTTCCCGCACCTGCGCATCATCGGCCACCGCCTTCTCCACGTCCGGGGTCAGCAGTTTGATCTGGTCTACCGGAACAAAGCCTTCAGGCGCGGCAATGCGGTCATCGACCGGCCGGTTACCCTGCTGAACCACCAGTTTCTGTCCCGGCTCTGACAGCAGAAAATCCACAAAGGCTTTCGCGGCAGGCAGGTTATGCACCGATTTCATAATGGCGACGGGTTCCGTGACGTAAGACACGCCCTCTTCGGGATAGACCAGGTCGATGGGCGATCCCTGCTTTTTGGCCCGGATAATGTCGGCATCGGTAATCACACCATATTTATCCAGTCCACTCGCTACGGCTTTTAACGCAGGTCCGTTACCGCCCTGCGGCGCGATGCCCAGCGCCGCCAGCTGTTTATAGAAGTTCCAGCCGATGTCAGGCGTCGTGATATCCGTGTGCAGCTTATACAAGGCAGCCCCGGAGTAAAGCGGACTGGGCATGGCAATTTGCCCTTTGTTGTCCGCGTTTAGCAGGGCTTTCCAGCTGTTAACGGGTTTAGCGCGCTGCGTGTTGTAGGCAATCACGGTGGCGATAATTTTGGTGCCAAAAAAGGTTTTATCCCGGTCATAAAAGGCGGGTTTCAGGTGATCGACGGGCGCATCCTGATACGCATAGAGCTGCTTCTCTTTCTTCAGTGCGCCAAGGTTGATGGCGTCGGCAACCAACAGCACGTCGGGCTTCACCTTGCCGCTCATCATTTCCGTGTGCAGCACGTTCATTAACTGCGTGGTGCCGTTGCGCGTCCATTCCACCTGAATACCGGGATAGGCCGCTTTGAACGCGTCCATAGTTTGCTGCGCAATTTCCGGTGCCTGCGAGGTGTAGACCACCAGCGTGCCGGAAGGCTTATCTGCCGCCTGTGCCAGCGTGGGGCCTGCCAGCGCAGCCGTGAAGAGCAGAGATGTAACCGAGGTAAGCATGAGTTTTTTCATACTGTCTGAAGTCCTTTATGCGGGAAGAATCCAGCCGTCAGTCACGGCAATATTTACGGTGTCGTTAACCCTGAGAGCAGAGACATCGTCAAGGGCCAGCGTGATGGAAACCTCAGGCTCTGCCTGTGGAGACAGATGGATATCGTAATGGCCGCCGCGGTAAATCAGGCGTTCAACCCTGGCGGTGAAATGGCCGGTTTCGTCAGCCGCAAGGCGGAAACTGGCCCGATGAAAGCTGGCTTTACCCTGCGGCAAGGCTGTCTGATGCGCGGCACAGCGCAACCGCATCCGTGTACCAAACAGCATCACCGATGCCTGCCCCTGGCCTGTCGGTTCAATCTCTTTTACCGGCAGCACGCGCCCCTCATCAATAAAGGTGGCGACCATCTCATTAGCGGGCTCACGCCACAGGGTTTGTGGTGAAGCAAACTGCATGACCTGCCCCGCATTCAGCACCACAACGCGATCGGCGAGCGCCATCGCTTCGCGCTGATCGTGGGTGATATAAATTAAGGTGGCCCCGCTGTGACGGTGAAAACGGCGAAACTCCTCTTCCATGGCGGCACGCAAATGCACGTCAAGGTTAGCCAGAGGTTCGTCAAGCAGGACCAGCCGGGGCTTTGCCACCAGGCAGCGGGCCAGGGCTACGCGTTGTCGCTGACCGCCGGACAGATCGGCCGGGCGGCGATCGGCAAAGGCCAGCAGGTCGACCAGCGCCAGGGCCTGCCGGATACGTTCTTCCCGATCGGCACGGTTTACGCCGCTGACTTTCAGGCTATAGCCTACGTTTTCAGCCACCGTCATATGCGGCCACAGCGCGTAGTTTTGAAACACCACGCCAAGATCGCGGTTTTCGGGAGGCAGATGAAAATCCGGGGAGGCAAACAACGTGTCGTTCACCCAGATCTCGCCGCGATCCAGCGTTTCAAATCCGGCGATTAACCTGAGTAAGGTCGTTTTGCCGCAGCCGGAGGGGCCCAGCACGGCGATAAACTCACCCTGCTGGATCTCCAGCGAGACCGCCTCAAGGACCGGCTGCGCCGCGAAGGCTTTATTCAGCCCGGAGAGTGAAATTGCGGCCATGTTGATGTCGCCTTTGCCGTGTACGTTTTGTGCAAGACGTTACGACAGTTTGATGACAGGACCGTGACACCGGGCTACTTCGGCAGATGGACCGCCACGTAGCGCTCGTAGCGCGATGGCTTGATTTTGGTTAAATCTGCCAATACCAGCCCATCAATACAGTTGTTAAAGTCCGGGTCGCTGCCGAAATCAATAAACTGCACCCCGCCTGGCTCATAGACTTCGCAATACTGTTTGTAGAGCGTGGGAATGGCGACGCCGAGGTTACTGAGCAGCTGCTTCAGCCGCTGAAGATCCTCTTTGTAATCATTGCCGCTAAACTGGGCCAGTACAGCAGGCAGAGAGGCCGGATAAGGACAGCGCGAGGTCGCCAGCGGAAAGTCCGTTGGGAAATAGATCCGATAGAACGCGACCAGCAAATCGCGCGCCGCCAGCGGCATAGTGCCAGAGATGGAAACCGGTCCGAACAGATAGCGCACCTCAGGATATCTGGCCACGTAAGCCCCGATGCCAAGCCAGAGATAGTCCAGCCCGCGTTTACCCCAGTAGGCGGGCTGAATAAAGCTGCGGCCCAGTTCAATGCCCTGACGAAGAATAGGGATCATGCGTTCGTCGTAATGGAACAGGCTGTGACTGTAGAGGCCTTCCATGCCGCGTCGTTCCAGCTGTTCGCCACCGGGGATAAACCGGTAAGCACCGACGATTTCCAGCTCTGCGTCGTCCCACAGAATCAGGTGATAGTAGTCATCATCGTAGCTGTCGAGATCCCGTCGGCGACCGCTGCCCTCACCGACGGCACGAAAGGCAATCTCACGCAGTCGTCCCAGTTCACGCAGTATCGGCACCCAGGTCGCCCCGTTACGCCGCCACAGATAGATCTTCTTGCCGTCAGGCGTATTGCCCAGCAACTCGCTTTGCAGCAGAGCCTTTTTCAGTTCGGCACGATCTTCCGCCAGCGCGATGGCGGATTCTGTCTGGAAGAGCCCTTTTTTGCCCTGCCCCAGGCGGTAAACATGTTTTCGCACGCGCTTTGCCAGCTCTTTGCCGGGCGTATGGCCATCGTGCCAGTGCGCGAAGGGGATCTGCGCGCCGATACGCAGTTTGATGCGCATCCCGCGTTGTTTAAACATTTCACGCACCAGCATCAGCATCGCCACGGACGGTGCGACTTTCGCGGTGGCATAGAACAGTGAGCTGTTTCGACCTTCGACATGCACCGGTACCAGCGGCGCGCGCGCTTTCGCGGCCAGGCGCAGAAAGCTGTGATGCCATTCGCGATCGCGCACGCCGGCGCTGGTCAGGCGGGACACTTCGCCCGCCGGGAAGATAATCAGGACGCCCTGATTGCTCAGGTGCTGTTGCATGTGCTGCAGCTGCTGGCGGTTGGTGCGGTTACCGATATTGTCGACGGGTAACATCAGGCTGTTGAGCGGTTCCAGCAGCATAATTAGCCGGTTCGCCACGATTTTCACGTCGCGGCGAACCTGAGATATCGCATGCAGTAACGCCATGCCGTCGATGGTACCCAGTGGATGGTTCGCCACGATCACCACCGGTCCGTGCGATGGGATCTGCTCCAGATCGCGCTCGCTAAGTTCGCAACGGACGTCAAGATGTTCCAGTACCTGCTCGACCATATCCAGCCCTTTCAGGTGGGGATAGCGCGCGGCAAAGCGCTGGAATTCATCTTCACGTAGAATCCACTTCAATATCCGTTTCTGCCAGTTGGCAGGACGCTGGTTCGGCCAGAAACGTTCAATGACCTGATCGACTGAAAACATAGTTAACCTTTCGTGCCTGTCCCGGAGATACAGCGAAAGTAAGTCGCATTGTTTGCACTTTTATGAATTACGGCAGGTCGGCAGGCAAATTTGTTGGCGCGGTCAGCGGCACATGAGCGCCTAAACAGGTTTTCATCAGGAAAAACAGCAAGATAAGACAGGATATTTCGCCGGCTCGGCGCGGCGCCGGGATATGAAAAATCTTAATACTGGTTGCTATAAAGGCGCTAACGTCTCCTGGCCGCCTCTCAGTAGGAGGCAGCGGGGCCGGTTGCCGCTGCCAAACCTCTGCAGCCACGTCTTCATCCCTTTTGGGCAGCCGGTCCCTGTGCGCGCTACGGGTTGTGCATCATGGCGGCAACCGGGGTCCAGATCTCGGTCATCGCGCCCGCTTTACCCGTAAAGGGATCCCGTTTTGGCAACGGGACTTTTTTCACTTTTTCCTGGGACAGTTTGAGCTGGCCGATTTCATCGCGCAGAATTTCAGGCTTCAGCCCTTCAGGATAGGCACCTACCGCCAGGAAATCTTCGCTGGCGGAAACCTGTCGATGCCCGACACCCGCAGGGATCAGCACGGCATCCCCTGCCCGCAGGGTAATCATGCGGCCACTGTCGCCCCCAAACAGCACTTCCGCCCAGCCTTCAGCGACGCCAAGAAGCTCATGCGTATTGGGATGGTAGTGCATATAGGGAAACAACTGATCGCGCCAGTCAGGCGGCCAGCCATTTTTTTCAAAGGTTTCCTCGAACCAGGTGGCGATATTCTCTTCGTCCTCCGGCACCACGCGTGGCCAGATAATGAGCGGCAGCGGATTGTTTGGTACACCGGCAGACGGGCTGGCGAACATTAAATGTTGTGGGTTATTTGATGCCCCAGCTGAAAATGTGCCTGCTGCGAAAGACATCAGCAACATCAGACTGGAAGTTTGGGCAGTCATACAATGTCTCCTTTTTTTCTTTAGTGTGACAAAGGTCGCAGGGTTGGAATGTGCGCTATACATCACAATTTACATAATCACTCTAACTCGCTAACCAAAGCCAAATTAGTTGTTAACAATATCTCCTTAACCCGCTAAGTCTTTTTTATCTGGTAGGATTAATCTGTAAACGGTGCGGCGGCCACCGTTGCCCGCTGAACCGCCCGCTTTTTTGCCGCCGTCAGCGCGAAGATGAAGACCAATACCGCCAGAAAATGACGGGCCGATGACACCGCCCCGATCTGCTGCGCGGGCTGTTGCAAGGAAATAAAAAAACCCGCCAGAGCTGACGGGTCGGTGCACGTTCATGGGCCTTAACGGAAGCGCCTGGCTGGCTCGTTTTACTCAGTAAATAATCCCGGGTGGATTAACCATCGAATGGGTAATCGCCTCATCCTGCTCGCCCCAGCGTTGTAACACCTGGCGATACTGCCCGCCGGCAATAGTGCCATCCAGCGCGGTTTGCAGCGCCGCGGCCAGGCCATTGCCTTTTTTCGTGGTCACCGCTACCCAGGCGCGGTAGGGCCCCTCGCCGACTAATTTCGTCTGGCCGCGTGACGCCACCTTCCAGGCCGCCACGGCGTGCGGACCAAACATCGCATCTGCCCGCCCTGAAAGCAGATACAGCGTGGCCGAGGCATCGTCGGTCAGGTAAATCGGCGTGACCGGTGGCAATCCTTTCGCCCGGTTCTGTGCGTCCCAACTGAGTAAAATACGTTCCTGATTGGTGCCGGAGGCCACGATGATGCGTTTGCCCGCCACGTCTGGCGGAGAAGTTATCGCGCTGATCGGACTGTCCGCCTTGACGGCAAAGGCGTGGTTATCGGCCCGATAGGTCGCAAAATCAAACTTCTTTTTCCGCTCTTCGGTCACCGCGATATTAAACATGGCCACGTCATAGCGCCCGGCACTGATCCCCAGCGGCCAGTCCTCCCAGGAAGCCGGTACCAGTTTAAGTTTCAGCCCGAGGCTGTCCGCCAGCAGGCGGGCAATATCCGGATCGCTGCCAATGCGGGTCACGTTATCCGCCGCCAGCAGCGCCAGCGGCGGTGAGTGAGTGGCTGAAGTCGCTACCGTTAAGGTGCCAGGCTCAACAAAATGAAAATCCGCCGGAATTTTTTTAACCGCCTCAGGGTTCACCGACGCGTGAATCGGCTGTTCATTTCGGGCGACATCCGGTTTTTCCTCGGCAAAAACCGCGCCGCTCACCAGCAGCGCGCACAGCGTCACACAGGCATATCTCATTCTGGCCCCTTAGAGTACGCGCGCCAGAAAGCGGCGCGTTCTCTCATGTCGTGGGTGGTTTAACACCTGGCTACTGCTGCCCTGCTCGACAATTTTTCCGTCCACCATAAACACCACGTTGTCAGCTACCTCGCGGGCAAATCCCACTTCGTGTGTCACGATGACCAGCGTGGTGCCCGATCGGGCCAGCTTTTTAATCACGTCCAGCACTTCGCCGACCAGTTCCGGATCCAGCGCCGAGGTTGGCTCATCAAACAGCATCACCCGGGGTTGCAGCATCAAAGCCCGGGCAATGGCAATGCGCTGCTGCTGCCCGCCAGAGAGATGCCGGGGCCACGCATCGGCCTTATGACGCAGGCCGACGATATCCAGTAGCTCACCGGCACGGATTATCGCTTCACGCTTCGAGAGCTGACGGTGCGCGATGGGCGCTTCGATTAAATTTTGCAGTACCGTAAGATGGGGAAACAGATTGAAGTTCTGAAAGACATAGCCCACGTTAATGCGCTGACGCAGAATCGCCCGCTCCTTCAGCTCATATAGCCTGTCACCCCGACGCTGATAACCAATGTAATCGCCGTCAATCTGGATAAACCCTTCATCCACGCGTTCCAGGTGGTTAATGGTGCGCAGCAGCGTCGATTTTCCCGATCCTGATGGCCCCAGAATCACCGTAACGGAACCGGGTGCCAGATCCAGCGAGACGTTGTCCAGCGCCTTGAGCCTGCCGAAACGTTTGCTGACGCCGGTAATGCTGATGGCTCCGGTGGTAGGGGATAAGCGGTAATCAATGGCTTCGGACATGGCCGATCTCCTCAACAGGATTAAGCGGTGCGACGCGAGTGCGCCATTGTCGCCAGCGCGACGGTTTGGGTTCACGGCTGACGCTGCGAGCCAGCCAGCGCTCAACGCTGTGCTGAATCACTGACAGGACGGTGGTGATAATCAGATACCAGGCCGCGCCGACCATCAGTAACGGGATCACTTCCTGGTTGCGGTTGTAGATCATCTGGATGGTGTAAAACAGTTCCGGCATCGCCAGCACATAGACCATCGCCGTGCCCTTCGCGAGGCTGATAATCTCGTTAAATGCAGTCGGAATAATGGCGCGTAACGCCTGAGGCAGAATGATGCGAAAGGTGCGACGCGACGCGGACAGCCCGAGGGCGGAAGCCGCTTCCACCTGACCATGATCGACACCCAGAAAGCCGCCGCGAATGATCTCTGCACTGTAGGCTGCCTGTACCAGCGTCAGACCAATCACCGCCGCGGGAAACTGGCCCAGCACGTTGATGGTCTGAAAATGGCCCCATGACAGCGAGGTAAAAGGCACGCCAAGAGAGAGCGTGTCATAGAGATAGGAGAAGTTGTAGAGAATGATCAGCACCACGATCAGCGGCAGCGATCGAAACAGCCAGATGTATCCCCATGCCAGGCTGCTTAACAGCCAGGACGACGAGAGCCGCGCCAGCGCCAGTACGCCACCGAACAGCAGGCTGAACACCGTGCCCAGCAGGGTCAACAGCAGCGTTTGCCCCAGGCCATGTAAAATTACCGGATCAAAGAACCAGCGGGCAAACACGCCCCATTCCCAGCGTGGATTAAACGCTACCGACTGCACCACGCCCGCCAGGATAAACAGCGCTACCACGGCGCCCAGGGTGCGGGCGGGATAGCGGGCAGGCACCACATGAAGTTGTTGTTGATGACGCATGCTCGCTCCTTAACTTGCCTGCGCAACGCTGTGCACGTCGATGACTTTGATGAAGCGTAAGCGTCCATCGTGCGGTGGCTGTCCGAAACGCTCCAGATCGCCACTCAGATCGAACTGCGGCTCATAGCCGTGGCCGGTATATAAGCGCACCGCCTCGGGCTGGCGGAAACCGGTGGTCAGAAACAGGCGCTGATAACCGGCGCGCAGCGCCCGTCGCTCCAGCTCTTTTAGCACCACCAGCGCCAGCCCCTGACGGCGCAGGTCGCCACGCGTCCAGATGCGCTTCAGCTCTGCCGTGTGCGCGTCGTAAGGTTTATACGCGCCCATGGCGATAATCTCGCCGTCGCGCTCCAGCACAATAAATAAGCCGTGCGGCGGCAGATACCATTCGGCCTGCTCCTGTTCCTGATGGCGGCTGAAATAATCGCCATAGCGGGCCGCATATTCACCGAATAAACCGGTCAGGATGGGCACCAGCTCCGGCGCATCCGGTGACAGCTCGCGGAATTGCAGTTCACTCATCATGCGCTCCTTAGTCACCCAGACCCGGTGGATTAATCTCGGAATGGTCGATGCGTTCAACGCCCTCGCCCCAGCGATCCAGCACCTTCTGATAGTCACCATTTTGAATGACGCCGTTCAGGGCGGTGCTGATCGGTTCAGCTAACCCACTGCCTTTTTTTACCGTGACGGCAATGTGCGCGGCTTTCGGCCAGCCCCCATCAACGCTGCCGACCAGGCGGGTTTTGCCGTTGAGCGCGGCTTTCCAGGCACCGATCACGTTAGGACCAAAGTACGCATCCGCTCGTCCGGCCTGCAGCGCCAGCGTCTGGGCGGCGTCATCTTTGGTGTAAATCGGCGTGAAAGGCTTAAGGCCCCTGGCCTGATTTTCTTTATCCCAGGCGAGTAAAATCGCCTCCTGATTGGTTCCAGAACCCACAATGATGCGCAGTCCGGCAATATCCTCGGCTTTAGTCAGCGACTGGATTGGGCTGCTGGTTTTGACGTAAAACCCCAGCGAGTCTTTACGGTAGGTCGCAAAATCAAACTTCTCTTTGCGCGCCTTCGTCACGGTGATGTTGGTAATGGCGGCATCATATTTTCCCGAGGCCACGCCGAGCGGCCAGTCTTCCCAGGAGGCCGGCACCACGTTGAGCCTCAGCCCCAGGCTGTCGGCCACCAGCCTGGCGATATCGACTTCGCTACCCAGCAGCGTTTTATTGTCATCCGAAAAAACAGTGAGCGGCGGGGAATTCAGCGCCGCTACCGCCACGGTCAACGCGCCCGGTACGGCAAAATGATAGTTGGCGGGCAGCTGCGCCACCGCGCTGGCATTTTTCGGCGTGTGGATCGGGGCTTTGTTGGCCTCAAGACTGACGCGCTGGCCATTTACGGCGACACTGGTGCTTTCCGCCAGGCTGCCACCGCTGACGCTAAGCATCAGCAAGGCGATAAAACTCGTTTTATGCATAGCAAAGGCTCTTATTGTGAGGTGAATTGATTAACCGGCTGTGGCAAGGCAAAGCTGTCACGCAGCGTTCGGCCCGGGTAGTCACGTCGCGCTAACCCGCGCGCCTGCAAGACGGGCACCACCTGGTCAACAAAACGCTCAAAGGTATCAGGCGTACCGCCGTTGATGATGAAACCGTCTGCCGCCTGGCTTTCAAACCACAGTTGCAGGCCGTCGGCGACCTGCTCCGGTGTGCCATGAAACAGCGGACGTGGCGTGGCCGCTTCCAGCGCAGCCTGACGCAGCGTGTGCCCCTGCTCGCGGGCTTTGCGTTTAATCTCGTCGGTGGTACTGCGGAAACTGTTCTGGCCGATATCACCGAGATCGGGAAAAGGCGCATCGAGTGGATACTGTGAAAAATCGTGATGGTCGAAGAAGCGACCGAGATAGTTGAGCGCATCCTGGATGGAAACCAGCGCGGCGGTGGTTTGATATTGCTGCTCCACCTCCTCTGCATCTCTGCCGACAATCACGCTTACGCCCTGAAAAATATGCAGATCCTGTGGCTGACGGCCGTTTTTCACCAATTGCGCTTTAACATCCCGGTAAAAAGCCTGGGCTTCTTCTCGCGTTGGCTGATGCGTAAAAATGGCATCGGCATGACGCGCCGCCAGCTTTTTGCCGTCCTCCGAGGCACCTGCCTGAAAAATGACCGGTCGGCCCTGCGGCGTGCGGGAAATATTGAGCGGTCCCTGCACCTGAAAGAAGTCGCCATGATGGTTAAGCGTGTGCAGCTTCGCGGGATCGAAAAACTGACCACTCTCTTTATTGCGAACAAAGGCATCCTGTTCCCATGAATCCCACAGCCCTTTCACCACCTGCAGATATTCGTCGGCAATACGGTAACGCAAGGCATGTTCAGGGTGCTGCTGGCGAGAAAAGTTCTTCGCCGACCCTTCCAGCGGAGAAGTGACCACGTTCCAGCCCGCACGTCCGCCGCTCAGGTGATCCAAGCTGGCGAACTGGCGCGCCACGGTAAAGGGCTCGCTATATGAGGTGGAGACGGTGCCTACCAGCCCCAGATGTTCGGTGACGCCAGCCAGAGCCGACAGCAGCGTTAAGGGTTCGAACCGGTTCAGAAAGTGGGGAATCGATTTTTCGTTGATAAATAAGCCGTCGGCGACAAACAGAAAATCCAGTTTGCCCTGCTCCGCTTTACGCGCGATTTTTTTCGCGTAGTCAAGGTTAATGCTGGCATCTGCCTGGGCTGCCGGGTGGCGCCAGGCCGACATGTTTCCAGAGGCGCCATGCAGAATGGTACCCAGTCGAAGCTGTCTTGTGGTCATGATGTGCTCTCTTTTGTGCATCAGGATGCCAGGCAGCTGTCCGGGACAGCCACACAGGCACTTCAGGCGGTTGAAATCAATTCAGGGCGGGTTCACGACATCGGTCGTGAAGATGGTGCAATGCCTGCCGGGCGAGTTGCGCAAAATAGTGAGCGGCGGGCGCTATCGAAGCTTCGTCGGGGGTGAAACCGGCATGATGCAGGCCAAAGTCGCTGGCGCTGCCAATGCTGACAAACGCGCCCGGCACCTGCTGGAGGTAGAAGGCGAAATCTTCCCCACCCAGGTGTAGATCGGCAGTCTGAACCCGATAGCCTACCTGGCGAGCCACCTCACTGCTGAACTGCGCCCAGTCCGCGTCGTTAACCAGTACGGGCGGTCCGGCATGCCAGTGCAGACTGGCCTGAGCGCCATTCGCCAGGGCGATGTTCTCCACCAGCGTGCGAACACGTTTTTCCAGTTCCGCCCGCAGTTGCAGATCGTGGGTGCGGGCCGTACCGCCAAACTCCACCGTTTCCGGCAGCACGTTCCAGGTCTTGCCGCCGTCAACGCGGGTGATACTGAGCACCAGGCTATCGAGCGCATTAAAGCTGCGACTGGTCAGCGCCTGCAGTGCCTGAATGATCTGGCTGGCGACCACGATGGCATCAACGCCCTGCTCGGGATGCGCAGCGTGCGCGCCCTTACCTGTCACGTGGATAACAAACTTGTCGGCATTGGCATAAAACGCCCCACCACGCGTGGCGAAGGTCCCGCTCGGCAAGCCTGGCTCGTTATGCATGCCAAAAATGGCCTGTACCTGATCCAGCACGCCAGCCTGAATAAACTGCCTGGCACCGCACGCAATCTCTTCGGCTGGCTGAAATAAAATACGCACCCGCCCACGAAGCTGATGTTGCTGAGCCTGCAGTTCGAGCGCCGCCCCAAGCATCACGGCACTGTGTAAATCGTGGCCGCAGGCGTGCATGACTCCCGGCTGGCGAGAGTGAAAACTGACGCCGCTGGCCTCGTGGATAGGCAGCGCATCAATATCGGCACGCAGTGCAATCAGGTTTTCACCGCTGCCGATTTCCGCGACCACGCCGGTTTCCAGTGGATAATCCAGCAAGCGAATGCCGGCATTCTGAAGCCACTGGCGTAACCGCGCGGTCGTCGCAAACTCCTGGCCGGAGAGTTCGGGCCAGGTATGTAATTCACGTCGCCATTCAATTAACTGTGCTTCGTTCAGACTCATGGTTTACCTCGGCTAACACATCGTGCTCAGGCGGCGACCCACTGATGGGTGGCCAGTAGCTCCAGCGATCGGTAACGCGCGCGGGGATCGGCAATCGGCGTGTCGACAACAAACTCGTCAATGCTGAAGTTGCGCTGCAGGGCCTCCAGTTGGGCGTGGACCTGTGAAGCGGTGCCTTTCAACAGGGACGGCGTACGAGGCTCAATCAGGTAGTCCGTAAAGCCGCCCTGACGAACATAACGCTCCGCCTGTTCCAGGCTGGCGACGTTCACGCCTGGCCCGTTTTTGACCTGCACGTGGAAATGCCTGAGATCGGCCACCAGCAGCTCGGCCTCGGCGGGCGAGTCAGCTACGACCACCTGCACCGCCACCAGCGCCCGTTTGCCCTGTGCCTGTTGTGAATAGGCCCGCAGAGATCGCGCCAGAAGCTGACGATCGCCGTTGATATGCGCGGCAAACACGAACTGCCAGCCCAGCCGGGCCGCCAGCCGTGCACTCTCTTCGCTCCCGCCTAACAGAAACCGCTGTGCCGGACGGGCCGGTAACGGCGTCGCGCGCACGGCTTCGTCCTCGTCCCGCGGTCCTGTCTCAGGCTTCAGCCAGCTGTCCAGTTGCCTAAGCTGTTCGTCAAAACTGCCCTTTTCGTCCTGATGGACCCCAAGCTGCAGTGCCCGAGTTGAAAGCGGCAGGCCGCCCGGTGCTTTACCGATGCCCAGATCGATCCTTCCCGGCGCCAGCGACGCCAGTAAATTAAAGTTTTCTGCCACTTTGTAGGGGCTGTAGTGCTGCAGCATCACCCCGCCAGAGCCGATACGAATATGTTGAGTTTGCGCCACCAGCCAGGCGATCAACACCTCAGGTGACGGGCTCGCCAGCTGCTCAATATTGTGGTGTTCAGCCAGCCAAAAGCGGTGATAGCCCCATTTTTCAGCCTGTTTCGCCAGCTGCAACGTGCGCTGGAGCGACGCCGCCGGTGTTTCACCTTCCGCTACGGGGGCTTTGTCTAACAGACTTAACTGATATGCCATTCACCTGTCCTCACTCATTTCCGTTATGGGCCAGTGTGGCGATGAGGATATATTTCGTAAAACAATAAATATGAGAATATGAAGTTAAAAAACGGCAATAGAATTTAAATAATAAAGTAATTAACCGAGGGGATTATTATTTCCGCGCGTAAAACATGATCGCGGAGAAGAGTAAAAAATCGCTCAATCACCATTTGCGTATTTTAACTAAGCTTTGATTAATTCCTTATTTTATCCGCGAAAGATCTCGCCTGATGATGTTTCATCAAACTCACGATCTCAGGGCAAGAAAAGCATGGCAAAATTCAGCATGTTATTACACCGTCTCTTTTCAGGTAAACAGAGTTCAGATTGCCAGCACAGCGCAGTAAAAGCGCAGACGGCGCGGGCGGGCTCAGCCTCTGACAGCGCGTTATTCCCCCGCCATCATGTGCCGCGAGATAATAATCAACCTGCCGGTGCGCCGGTTTTATTTACCCATGAAAACGCCCCGACGTTATTACGCGATTACCCCTGGCAACCGAATCATCTTTAATCACCCGTCAGCAGCCTCAGATAAGGCATTGGCCTGTTTAAATAAGGAGACTCATGACGTCATTATTAACGGAACAGCTGGTGCAGTGGCGTCGGGAATTGCACCGGCATCCCGAACTCTCTCATCAGGAGTTTGCCACCACGGAACGTATTACACGCTGGTTAAAGCAGGGTGACATTCGTTTGCTGCCCCTGCCGTTGAAGACCGGCGTGGTGGCGGAAATCGGCCAGGGAGAACCGTTGATCGCTTTTCGCGCCGACATTGATGCCCTTCCCATCGATGAAGGGGTGAACGTACCCTGGCAATCCCAGCGGTCAGGCGTAATGCATGCCTGCGGGCACGACATTCATACCTCGGTGATGCTCGGCGTGGCACATCAGCTTAAGCAACGCGAAGCCACGCTGCCGGGCCGCGTGCGGCTTCTTTTTCAGCCCGCAGAAGAGACGTTTGAAGGGGCCAGCCAGCTGCTTGCCGCAGGCGCGCTGAACGGCGTAAAGGCCATCTTCGGCATGCATAACGCGCCCGATTTGCCGCTGGGCACGCTGCGAACCCGGCCAGGCGCGTTTTACGCCAACGTTGACCGCTTTACGATTCGGGTGCACGGCAAGGGCGCCCATGCCGCACGGCCTCAGGAGGGGATTGACGCTATCGTCATTGCAAGCCACATCGTCACCGCCCTACAGACGCTGCCTGCGCGGGTGTTTAGCGCTCTGGACACAGTCGTTTTGAGCGTCACGCGTTTTACGGCGGGGAACACCTGGAATGTCCTCCCGCAGCAGGTGGAGCTGGAAGGCACGGTCCGCACCCATAATGCGGCGCTACGTCAGCAGATACCTGAGCGTATGACCACGCTGATTCAGGGCCTCGCAGCAGGCTTCGGCGCGCGGGCAGAACTGGAGTGGATAGCAGGGCCGCCCGCCCTGATCAATACGCCAGAATGGGCAGAGGTTGCGCTGGACCAGGCCGCCCAAAGCGGCTATTGCGCGGAAGAGGCTGCAACGCCGCTGATGGGCGGGGAAGATTTTGCCTTTTATCTGCAGCAGGTGCCGGGCGCCTTTGTGAATATCGGCAGTGCCAGCGCGTTTGGCCTGCATCATCCAGCCTTTAATCCCGATGAGGCACTGTTGCGGCCTGCTGTCGACTATTTCACCCAGTTGGCACCGCGCGCCCTGAACATCGTGGCGGCACAGTCCGTGCGTGAAAGCGAAACTGTTATATAAAAAATGGCGTCATCTGTGTCTGAACGGCTTGACTGTTATCTGTTCTAATTGCTATCAGTTGAAAGTGAGGGGAACGATGGACGCCATTAAACAGATCTTGATCGACGAAATTAATACGCTCAACCGTGAAGAACGCCGCGATAACCTGCCGCGTTTCAGCTTCTCTTTTTTGAAAAAGCATCCCGGGCTGTGGGCGGTGATGTATCTGTGCTACGGCCTGTGCGTGGCTCTGATTTTTTCCACTGAGATGCTGGGCTGGCCGGCGTTTTGGTTTGCCACCGCTTTTGTGCTGGTGATGAGCTTTCTGATGTTGCTGGACATCAATCCCAAATACCGCTTCGAAGATATCGATGCGCTGGACCTGCGGGTTTGCTACAACGGCGAATGGTATTACGTGCAGCCGGTGCCTGAACAAGCGGTCTCGCGCATTATGTCTTTACCAGATGCGCCAGAGCGCGTGAAAACAGGGATTGATCGTTTGCTGAAACAGAAAGGCGAAGTGGACTTTTACGACGTTTACTACCTGACATGGGGACATCGCCAGGCCGCGCAGGTTTAATCGCCGGCCATTTCCGCCATAATTTCACCCAGCGTAACAACTGCAGCCTCGGCCCGTGAATCCCAGGGCCAGGCGGTATTGAGCCGGAAACAGTGGCTGAACTGTTCACCTGCAGCAAACATCTGCCCCGGCGCAATACTGATGCCTTTCGCCAGCGCCCGCTGGTAAAGCTGCGTGGTGTTGATGCTGTCCGGCAGCGTGACCCACAAAAAATATCCCCCCGCCGCGTCACTTACCGTTGACTGCGCAGGCAGAACCTTTATCAGTGCCTGGCGGGCCAGCTGCTGGCGTTTGACCAGGCTTTGCCGCAGCCGTTTCAGATGGTTATCGTAGCGGCGGGTTGCCAGAAAATCGGCCAGCGCCAGCTGCATCGGTGCGCTGGTAGAGAGCGTGCTCATCAGTTGCAGACGTTGAATGCGCTGTGCATGCTGACCTGCCGCCACCCAACCCACCCGAAATCCCGCCACCAGTGATTTTGAAAATGATCCACAGTGCAGCACGTTGCCCTCGCGGTCCCAGGCTTTGGCCGGCAGGGGCGGTGCGCGTTCGTCCCACAGCTCTGCGTACACATCGTCTTCAATAAGCGGCACCTGATGACGGGCCAGTAACGCCACCAGCTGCTGTTTACGCGCGGGCGTCAAGGTAACGCCTAACGGATTTTGCAGGGTCGTCATCAGCCAGCAGGCCTTCACCGGCCAGCGCTGAAGCGCATCCTCAAGCTGCTGTAAATCAATGCCGTTCTGGGCATCGCTCGGAATAGCCAGCGCCTTGAGCTTAAGCCGTTCAATCGCCTGGAGTGCGCCATAAAAGCTGGGCTGCTCAATCACGACATAGTCGCCGGGTTCGGTCAGGGACTGCAGACTGAGGTTCAGCGCCTCCAGCGCACCGCTGGTGATGACGATTTCATCGGGCGATAAGGTCATGCCCTGGCGGGCGTAGCGCTGGGCCAGCAGCTGGCGCAGCGTCGCATTGCCAGGCGGCAGGTTATGTAACGCATCGGTAGGCGTCAGCTGGTGGGAAACGTTCGCCAGCGAGCGCATAAGCTGGCGCTGTGGAAACAAAGCCGGATCGGGAAACGCTGAACCAAACGGCACGATGGCCGGATCGCGCGTGGCCTGCAGGATGTCGAAGACAAAGTCGTTGATATCTACCCGCTCGCTAATGGCCACGCTGAGCGGCGCGGCCGCCAGCGCCCGCGGCGCCACGTAATAGCCGGACTGCGGACGCGAGACGATCCATCCCTGACTTTCCAGCAATTCATAGGCATGCAGCACGGTCATCAGGCTCACCCCCTGCCGGGCGACCTGCTGGCGCAGCGAAGGCAGTCGGGTGCCTGGGGGCCAGATACCGGCTTCTATTTGCTGCTGAATGTCGTCCATTAATCGCTGATATTTCGCCACGGCATGTTGCTCCTGATGCTGAGGCGTCACTTTAGCATGTTGAACATCTGTAACAAAAAAAGCCGTGGCGCTAACACTCCAGTTCAGCGGGTTTGTCTGTTTCTGCGCGGGCAAACACGTCCATCTCTTCAATCCGCTCCGGTGGAAGGGGGCGACCGAGCAGATATCCCTGCAGAGTGTTGCAGCCAAGATCGGTAAGAAACGCCTGCTGTTCAGGCGTTTCGACGCCTTCGGCTACCACTTTTAAATGCAGTGACTGCGCCAGCGCAACGATCGCCGACACAATGGTGGCATCTTCTGACTGATGCTGAAGTTCGTTCACGAAGGCCCGATCGATTTTCAGCTCGCTGGCCGGCAGACGTTTGAGATACAGCAGGCTGGAATAGCCAGTACCAAAGTCATCGATCGACGCTTTGACGCCCAGTTCGGTGAGTTCGGTCAGAATGCGCACACTATCGTCAGGATTGCGCATGGCCGTGGTTTCGGTCACCTCCAGCGTTAGCTGCGCGGCCGGAATATGGTGCAGCGCCAGCGCCTGCTTAACGGTATCGACCAGGTTACTCTGCTCAAACTGCATCGCCGACAGGTTTACCGCCACCGACCACTCAGGATGGCCCTGCAGGTGCCACTGGTGCAGTTGGCGGCAGGCCTCATTAATTACCCAGTTACCAATATTGACTATCATGCCGGTTTTTTCCGCCATCGGCAGAAAGCAGTCCGGCGACAGTAAGCCGTGCCTTGGATGCTGCCAGCGCAGCAGCGCCTCGAAGCCCAGAATCGGGCCATGCGGGGCACAGAATTTTGGCTGGTAATACAGGCGCAGCTCATCGTTATCCAGCGCATGCCACAGGTCGTTATTAAGCTGTAGCTGGCTCTGCGCCAGGATATTCATGGACGGCTGGAAGAAGGTGTAACCGTTTCGACCGTTGTTTTTAGTGTGATACATCGCAGCATCGGCATTAAACATTAGCTCGCGTTCATCCTCGCCATCGCCGGGATACACCACGATACCAATGCTTAACGACACCACCAGATCGTAACGGGAAATGGAGAACGGGCGATCGATGGCTTTCACCAGTTGATCGGCCACCGCTGCCGCATCGTTCGGTTCGGTAATTTCAATCAGCAGAACAAACTCATCGCCACCCAGCCGCGCCAGGGTGTAGTAGCCTTTCATCTGCTCACTCATCCTTTCCGTCACGCTGATCAGCAGACTGTCGCCAATATGGTGACCAAAAGCATCGTTTACCGCTTTAAACCCATCAAGATCCATGAACATCAGGGCAAACTGACTGCACTCCCGGTTGGCTTTGTTAATGGCCTGTTCAAGACGATCTTCCAACAGGATACGGTTGGGCAGTCGGGTCAGGTTATCGTGCAGCGCCAGCTGTGCCAGCTCACGATTGGCTTCCGCCAGCGAACTGGCCAGGATCGACGTTCGGGCCTGCATACGCGCATCCAGCATGGAAACCAGTAGCGTAATGCCGAGAATGGCAAGGGTCACCACGGTCACAACCATGGCTAACCAGTTGCTGTTAACGCCAGCGTCCATGCTATGGCTGCCCGCAGGGAATTCAGCCGCCATCATGCCGGTGTAGTGCATGCCGGCAATCGCGGCGCCCATCACCACCGAGGCGCACACTCGCAGAGTCGCGACGCGTCCCTCATGCCCTTCCCGTAGTTTAAATGCCAGCCACAGTGCGGCAACGGAGGCAGCCAGCGCAATGATCACCGATATCAGCACCCAGCCCCAGTTCCAGACGATCCCCTGCGACAGCATCAGCGCGGCCATGCCGGTATAGTGCATGGCTACAATGCCGGAGCCCAGCACGATGGCTCCGCCGGCTAAGCGCGGCAGGGGCAACTCCCCATGACAGACCAGCCACAGTGCAAATATTGAGGCGCACACCGCAATACCGGCAGACAGTGCCGTCAGCCGGGCGTCGTAACTCATCATCATGTCCAGATCCATAGACAGCATGCCGATGAAGTGCATTGCCCAAATGCCGATGCCCATGGCAAAGCCGCCGCCAAGCAGCCATACGAGCGCCACTTTACCGGTTGAGGTCGCCACGCGTCCCGCCATATCCAGCGCAGTAAATGAAGCCAGCATCGCCACCAATACCGAAATGACGACAATAAATGCGTTATATGAGGCCACTAACATAGGGTTTTCCGAACAGCGCCGAATACGCAGCTGTAATAATGGAGTTGAAAAAGATCTTTTGCCTTGTTTACCGTTTATCGGCGCAGAAAAATACTAACTTAGGCTTTTTTAATAGAAGATATCTATGCTTCCAAGCGTCAGGATCAATCAATCCTCTTTACAGGCAAAATACATGATAGTCATGCAGCGCGATTTTGCCCGGACGGCTGGGGTGCCGCTTTCCCTTCTCCGCTATCCGCCCATGCGTCTCAGTGACATAGAGCCACCTAAAAACGAGACTTTTTCAACAACTTAACAGGCGAAAACACCCCAATATTATCCTTGACGTTCGCCCGTAACCGAAGCGTATCGGTGAGCGTTTCAGACCGGTGCGAAAACATATCATCGAAACCGAAAGTGGGATAGAGGGCCGGCAGTTTCGCCTTTTTTATTTTCATGCATTAACGGGCGAGGCAGATGAAGGGGGCTGATGTAACAAAATAATAAAAATTTTTACGCGGAGTTTCGCCACAGCGCATAAGCTGATGTATAGTAAAAAAAACTAATATAAAACGATCAACCCGATGACGCGGTTATCGTCAAAAACGCTGGCAGGATGCTAATAACTTACAGCAAGATTCTAATTTTTCTGGTTTTTCTGTATTACGCCATCAGGTGAAAAAGCACTGATCCTCAATAATCGGTAAGGAATGGTTATGAAATTCAAGCTTTTTCTGTTCGTTGTCGGGTTGACTACGGCGCTGCCTTCCGCGACGTTTGCTGCCACCACCACGGGTGCGATTAACGCGACGCTAACATTAACCACGGGTTGTCTGGTGAACGGGCAGTCCGCCACCACTGGCGTAAATTTCGGTTCGTTAAACTTTGGCAGCAGTGCCGCGACCTTCGATACCCTGAATGCCACCTTAGTGGGCGCGGCGGGTAACGGTATCTACGTGCGCTGCACAACCGGTCAAACCTTTAACGTCCAGGTGACCAGCAGCAATGCGGCACCGGGAACCGTCTACGGCACCGTGTCATCCGCTCCACGCTACCTGGTGCTGGGGGCGGATAATACCCAGGGCATCGCTTATACCCTCTATAGCGACGCCTCCTTTAGCACCGCCATCGCAAATAACACCAATATTGCGCCCAGCGGCACCACCGATCCGACGCTTGGTACCAATTACGCCATCTACGGACGCGTCGTGGGCGGCGGCTTTAACCCTGTGATACCGGCCGGGACTTACACCGATACGATTAACGTCGCCGTGAACTATTGAGTGCTCGTGTTTGAGTAGCGACAGATGACGGCAAAGTGGTCACCTGTTTCGGTCACCGTTGGCGGGCTGCTGCTGTGGGTGAGTGGTAATGGGTGGGGCATCACGACCAGCTCCACCACATTCCAGGTGTCAGCGTCAATCGTTGCGGGTTGCGTGGTCTCAGGCACGAATACGGGGATCTTTGGCACGCTTAATTTTGGTACCCAGTCGGGGCTGGCCACGAACAGCGTTAGCGCCAGCTATGTACAAAGTTCCACGATTAACCTTGCCTGCACACCGGGCACCACGCTGAGCATGACCATCAATGGCGGCAGTAACTATACCTCGACCCGTAATCTGAAGCTGGCTAACAACACCAACACGGTTCCCTATTACCTCTACAGCAATGCTGCACGTACCACGCCGATTCCGGTGAACACGGCAGTGCCGTTGAGCTACAGCAATGCGAATAACATCACGTTACCGATATATGGCTCGCTGCAGTTACCCGGCCCGACGCGCGCCGGGGTTTATTCGGACACCCTCAGCGTCACGCTGACCTGGTGATAAAAGGACAAAGGAGCTTTACCATGCCATCCCTGCGCGCCCTGTTTTTTCTGTTCACATTCCTGCTGTTGCCTCAGGCTCAGGGCGCTAACTCCGTCATGATTTGGCCCATCGATCCGGCGATTAACCCGGAGGAAAAAGCCAGCGAGCTGTGGCTGGAAAACCGTGGCAGCAGCACCACCCTGATGCAGGTGCGCATCTTCGCCTGGCAGCAGACGCACAATCAGGAGCAGTATCAGACCCAGCAGCAGGTTGTCGCCAGCCCGCCGCTGATACGCATCGAACCCGGGCAAAAGCAGCTCGTTCGCCTGATTAAACAAGTCCCGCCCGTGGCAGGAAAAGAGATGGCCTACCGCGTCGTGCTGGATGAGATCCCCACCCCACGGTCGGTCGGCGATAATCAGGCCGGACTGAATTTTCAGATGCGCTATTCGGTTCCCCTGTTTGTCTACGGCAACGGACTGGTTCGCGATGACGCCAAATCGGTACTGAGCTGGCGCCAGGTCAACACTGGCGGTCAGCGTTATCTGGAGCTGACTAATCGCGGTAACGGCCACGCACGTCTCAGTAATGTCACCGTGGGCGGTCAGCGACTCGGAAACGGACTTTACGGTTATGTGCTGGCTAACAGCACCCAGCGTTTTCCTCTGAGAGCCGCGGTCAGCGGTGAACTGCGCGCAGAAACCAACCACGGGCAGTGGCGCAGCGCTGCGGCTCAGTAAAGTGTAATGATGTCGTTTTCGCCGCATCCCGCTGCGCTGGCTATCGCGGGGCTGTGCTGCCTGACACCCGGTTCTGTCTGGGCTGAAACCTTTACGTCGCTCCCGCCGCCGCCCGCCGTGGACAACAGCGCCGCCGGTCAGCGCTACATGTTAGAGCTGGTGGTGAATCAGCAGGCACGGGGCGATATCGTGCCGGTAGAGCAACAAAACGGTCACTTTCTGGTGCGGGCTGGCGATCTGCAGCGTGCGGGGATCCCGCCGGAAAAGTATCAGGGACAACAACAGGTTGATGTCAATCAGCTCGCAGAGGTGAAAGTGGACTATGACGATCGTCGCCAGCGTCTGCTGCTGACGGTACCGCCCGGCTGGCTGCCCGAACAGACGATTGGTGAGAGCAACACCGGACCGCGCTTTCCCGGACGCGTCAGCCCTGGGGCGCTGATAAATTACGATCTCTACGCCACGCGCACCGACGTTGCGGGTACACGTCTGGCGGCCTGGAACGAACTGCGCCTGTTTGGTGATGCCGGACACATCTCCAGCAACGGCGTCTGGCAACAGCAGCTGGAAGGACAAAATCGCTACCAGGATGATGGCTATATCCGCTACGACACCTGGTGGAGCAATGAAAACGAAAACGCCATCCTGAGCTGGCGGGTCGGCGACCTCACGACCGATGCGCTGGCATGGACCAGCAGCGTCCGACTTGGCGGCATGCAGGTTGCGCGGGACTTCAGCGTACGTCCGGATCTGGTGACCTATCCCCTGCCCGCGTTTTCCGGTCAGGCGGCGGTGCCCTCAACGGTCGATCTGTTTGTTAACGGCTACCGCTCCACTCAGGCCAACGTTCAGCCCGGTCCCTGGTCGCTCACGAACGTGCCCTTTGTAAACGGCGCGGGCAACGCGGTGATTACCACCACGGATGCCGTCGGGCGTCAGGTGGTCACCACGCTGCCGTTTTATGTTTCCAGTAATCTGCTTAAGCCGGGCCTGTCCGATTACGCCTTTTCCGCCGGTGCGATGCGGCAAAACTACGGCATTAAAAACGCGGATTACGGTGCGGCGGCGATGAGCGGCTCATGGCGCTATGGCATGACAGACTGGCTCACCCTGGAAACCCATGGGGAGGGCAGTAACCACCTGGGCATGGGCGGAGCAGGCGCGCAGTTTAAAGTGGGCAGTTGGGGCGTGATCAATGGCGCAGCCGCGCAGAGTCAAATGGACGGGCAGTCTGGCGCGCAGTACAGCTGGGGCTATCAGTACAACAACAGTCGCTTTAGCCTGGGTACGCAGCACCAGGTGCGCAATGCCGGCTTTGGTAATCTGGCCCTGCTGAGCAACCAGCGCAACGGCGGTTCGGATTACCGTTACAGCCTGGCGCGGCGAACGGCGCAGTACAGCGCCAGCATATCGCTCAACCGTTATGGCAGCCTGGGTGCAGCCTATATTGATATTTCCGGCGGCGATAACCAGCGCACCAGCCTGTGGAACCTCTCCTGGAGTAAAAACCTGTGGGGCAATGCCAGCCTGTACGTTTCCGCCAGCCGTGACAGGCAACAGGGCGAATGGAGCGGCGCCGTCTCGCTGGTGATTCCGTTTGGTGAAAACAGCAATGCCTCACTGAGCGTTGAGCGCGATCAGCAAGGTCGACACAATCAACGGGCTTATCTGTCCCGCGCCATGCCCAGCGACGGCGGTTTTGCCTGGGACGCCTCCTGGGCCAACCAGGGCGGGAATAGCGGTGATTACCGGCAGGGCAGCCTGCGCTACCGTAACAATAAAATCGATACGTCTGGCGGATTCTACGGGGATGATGGCAACACTACGCAGTGGGCAGATTTATCCGGCGCGCTGGTGTTAATGGATAACCAGGTCTTTGCCGCAAACACGATCAATGATGCCTTTGTGGTGGTGAAAACCAACTACCCGGACGTCAATGTCCGCTATGAAAACCAGTCGATGGGACGTACCGACAGCAAGGGCTATCTGCTGGTGCCCTCCATCAGCAGCTATTACGCGGCCAAATACGATATCGATACGCTCGACCTGCCCGCCGACATGACCACGCCCAAAGTCGAGCAGCGTTTTGCCGTGAAGCGCCAGAGTGGATTTTTGCTGAATTTTCCGGTTGAGCGTTTACGCGCCGCCAGCGTGATTCTGTATGACAGCCATAACCAGCCGTTGCCGGTATCCAGCCAGGTGATCCGTCCCGGCCAGGCAACGGGCTACGTTGGCTGGGACGGTATCGCCTGGCTGGACGATCTCAGCGAACACAACCCAATTAAGGTCATCGCGCCTGACGGCCGAACCTGTAAAACCGAACTGACCCTGGCGGGTGGCCAGCCGCAGGCATTGAAAACCTACGGTCCGCTGACCTGTCCCCTGCCGCCGCTGCCCGACGGCGCACCGGTACCCAACCCCGAAAACGCGACAGCCGGAATAACACCATGAAAAACCTGATGCTGCTTTGCCTGCTGCTGCTGCCCTCGCTGGGCTATGCCGCCTGTACCCTTCCCGCGTCCAGCGCCAGCTTTGGCACACAAACCACGTTTGTTGCCAATACCAGCGTCAGCACGACCTCCACCAACGCTAACGTTAACTGCGGATCAGGCACGGCCCTGACTCTGCTGAGTAATAATCAGATTACGTTTCAGCTGACCAGCGCCAGCAACACCAACGGCACGCGCGGCACGCTCAAGCGAAGCGGCGATACCGGTAGCGACAATATTCCGGTGCGGCTGTGTACCGACAGCGCCTGCGCCAATGAGCTGACCATTGGCGGATCGGCTTTTGTGTATAACTCGGCCACATTGATCAACCTGGCGGGATTACTCGGCAGCCTGAACTTCGCGATTCCGGTGTATTTACGCACCGTCGCCGGGCAAACCGTGGCGGCGGGCAGCTATACGCTCACCCTGAACATGACCGTCACCTATAACATCTGCACCTCTGTTTCCGCCCTGGGCGCTTGTCTGACCCCGCAGACCGGCAGCGGCGTGATCCCCATTACCGTGACCGTCGTTCTGAGCAATGACTGTACAGCGATTACCGCCCCCAACATTAGCTTTGGCAGCGCGCCGCTGGTCGCCAGCTTTGGGGCAATTTCGCAAACCATCAGTGTGTTATGCAGTAAAGGCAGTACCTATACCGTGGGCTTAAGCAATGGCAACAACGCATCAGGCAGCGTGCGGAATATGGCGAGCGGAACCAACCGTTTGAGTTACGAAATCTACAAAGGAACCAGTAGCGATCGCTGGGGGCCGAGTGGCACAGAACGGGTGGGCAGTGCGGCGGCCAATACCGTCAGCACCGATGGACTGACGCGCAGCTATAACTACACTGCGCGCGTCCTCACCACGCAAAACACGCCGCCTGCGGGAAACTACAGCGACAGCGTGGTGGTGGATATTGCGTTTTAAAGGGATGTGCTGACCGGCGTGCTGCCGTGACGAGCGCGATACTGCTTAACCATGCGACCAATGAGCAGCGTACCAAACAGGCCACAGACGGCCGCAAAGGTCAGCCACACGCCCGGCATCGCCTTGTCACCTGTGGCGTGAATCAGATAGCTGGATACTGCTGGCGTAAAGCCGCCAAACAGCGCCGTTGCCAGGCTGTAGGCCATAGAGAAGCCCGCGGCGCGCACTTCCGCTGGCATAATTTCCGCCAGATAAACCACCATGGCGCCGTTATAGCTTGCGTAGAGAAAGGAGAGCCATAATTCCGCCTCGACCAGATGCGCGAAGCTGGGCGAGCCCACCATCCAGTGCAGCACCGGCCAGGCGGTGGCAATCATCAGCACGGTAAACGTCAGCAGCAGCGGGCGACGACCTATGCGATCGGAGAGCGCGCCCATCACCGGTAGCCAGAACAGGTTCGAAATCCCGACAAACAGCGTCACCATAAACGCCTGGGTGTCGCTCATCATCAACACCGTTTTGCCGAAGGTGGGCGTAAAGGCGGTAATCATATAGAACATCACGGTGGTAGTGACGACCATCAGCATACCTGCCAGCACCAGCGCCCAGTTGCTGGCCACCGAACGCATAATTTCGGTCATGGCCGGGTGGTGTTTACGCTGACTGAAGGCTTCGGTTTCTTCCAGCATACGGCGGATATAAAACAGGAAGGGCACGATCAGGCAGCCCACCACGAAGGGAATGCGCCAGCCCCACTCGGTGACGTCATCATGAGAAAGCAGATGGTTCAGGCCCAGTCCCAGCAGCGCAGCGAATATCACCGCAATCTGCTGACTTCCGGATTGCCAGCTGACAAAGAAGCCTTTGCGACCTTTCGGTGCGACTTCGGCCAGATAGACCGACACGCCACCCAGTTCCACACCGGCTGAAAAGCCCTGCAGCAAACGCCCCAGCAGAATCAGAACCGGTGCCGCCGCGCCCAGCGTGGCATAACCCGGTACCAGTGCAATCGTGAGCGTGCCCAGCGCCATCAGGCCAAGCGTTAACAGTAGCCCTTTGCGACGACCATGGTGGTCGATGTAAGCCCCCAGAATAATGGCCCCCAGCGGACGCATCAGGAAGCCCGCACCGAAGGTCATCAACGTCAGCATCAGTGAAGAGAACGGATCGTCACCGGGAAAGAAGGTTTTGGCGATGGCCGTGGCGTAGTAGCCAAACACCATGAAATCGTACATCTCAAGGAAGTTACCACTGGTAACGTTGAAAATGGTTCTGGCCGCACTGGCTGGCGGCTTTTGTAAAGTTTCACTCGGGTTCATCACGGCTTCCTTGGTTTTTTATCCGTTTTAGCCTGCGACAAGCCAGATTAATGTGACACCGATCACCATTGCAGTTTACAAGTCTATAATTTTCCGTAACAAAAAATTAACAGGAGAGTTACAGCAGCATCTTTGCCTGTTATCAGGCGGAATGAGCAGAAGAAGATTCTGTGAAAACAGACATAAAAAAAGCGCGGCGGAATGCGCGCTTTTTAGCCGTGATAGCGTATTGACGAGGCGCGTTTACCACGCCTGAAGGCCCCGAATGTTGGCTGAATGCGTTGAGCGTTAAGCGGGAAAGCCCGACCGGCTCCAATCGCTATTTCTTGACCGTTTCCATTCCCATCAAGCCGATTTTTAAATACCCGGCCGTGCGCAGTTCGTCCATCACGCTCATCAGGGTTTCATAATCGACAGACTTGTCCGCCTGGAAGAAGATCGTGGTGTCCTTGTTGCCTTCCGTCTGCTGGGTCAGCACGTTGATCAACGACGCTTTATTCACCACCTCGTTACCCACGTACAACTGCTTGTCGGCTTTGATCGAAAGGTAAACCGGTTTTTCCGGACGCGGTTGGGGCGCACTGGTGGAAGCCGGAAGGTTAACACGGACATCAACGGTCGCCAGCGGCGCTGCAACCATAAAGATGATCAACAACACCAGCATCACGTCGATAAACGGCGTGACGTTGATTTCGTGCATTTCGCCATCTGTTTCGGCCTGGTCGTTTAATCGCATCGCCATAACGCTTACCCCAGACGCAGTTTTTGTGCGGCTGCCGGGCGGTTAACGTCAGGCTGGGCCAGGTTTCCCAGGTCGATATCGCGGCTTTGCAGCAGCATGATTTGCGCGGCCACATCGCCCAGCGAGGCTTTGTAGTTGGCGATCATGCGGGCAAACACGTTGTAGATCACCACGGCCGGAATGGCGGCGACCAGGCCAATAGCGGTAGCCAGCAAGGCTTCGGCAATGCCGGGGGCAACCACGGCAAGATTCGTGGTTTGCGTTTTGGCGATACCAATGAAGCTGTTCATGATGCCCCAGACGGTGCCGAACAGGCCGACAAACGGCGCGACCGAACCAATCGTGGCCAGGAAACCGTTACCGCGGCCCGCGTGACGGCAGAAGGCAGCCACCCGACGTTCAAGACGGAAAGCGGTACGCTCTTTGATCCCGGCGGTATCTTCAACGCCAGCAGAAAGTTCCAGCTCATTTTGCGCATCGTTAAGAAGTACCGCGCTGTGGCTGGCGGTTTTGAACTGCTGGGCAGCGCGTGCGGCATCATTCAGGTTGCGGGCTTCACCTAACGCCAGCTGCTCGCGCTTGAGGCGACGTTTGGCCGCGCTCAGCTCAGCATATTTACCGAAGAAAATTGCCCAGGTCACGACCGAGGCCAATAACAGACCAATCATGACCACCTTTACCACGATATCGGCATGCTGGTACATGCCCCATACGGAAAGGTCTGCTTGCATTAAGTCACTGGCTACCACGCTGCTTCTCCAACTTCATCTACTACATGGGTGCGGAATGAAGTGCCGATGATAGCAAAAAACAATCGAATTGATAGTGGTTCTCATTAGTATTTACAATCTTGCAGCCACTGACGACGGTGAGTCAGCACCTGAATAAGCCGCGTCTGCCCTGCCGTTTCTTTAGTCCAATCCTGTCGGGATGCCCGGCGTTGATCGTTTCGCCCCTGTTGGCGGCATCCCGCCCCAAAACGGTTAATTAGCGATCGCTCTCATAAAATAACTTTTTCGTTTCGATGAATGTGAAAATTATGTTGCAGCTAAAAACTGCCTACAGCAGGATAAGTAGAACGTTCTACTAAAACGTTCTACTTACAATAAAAACGCCAATAGGGGCGCAACATCGGGAAAACTCGGTATGACACTGCTATCAGGGTTGGTTAAATCGTTATCGAAGTTATCAATGATTGGTCGGGCGCTCATGCTGCCTATTTCGTTGCTGCCTGCCGCTGGCTTACTCCTGGCATTTGGTAATAAGTTCGAGTTACCGCTGATGATGAACGCCGGAGGGGTGATTTTTGATAACCTGCCGATGCTGTTTGCGATTGGCTCGGCTGTGGGACTGGCCGCCGAATCCGGGATAGCCGCACTTTCCGCCGCGGTTTCCGTCTTTGTCACCAACATCACCATTGGCACCATGCTGCATATCACTCCGGAAATGGCGGCCCAGGGAGGAAAATATGCCATGGTCGTCGGCATTCCGACGCTACAGATGGGCGTATTCGGCGGCCTTATCTGCGGCATCCTCGCCGCCTGGTGCTACAACCGCTTCCATACCCTGCAGCTCCCTGAGTTCCTGGGTTTCTTCTCGGGTAAGCGTTTTGTTGCCATTGCGACGGCATTTTTATCCTTTCTGCTCGGCCTGCTGATGCCCTATGTCTGGCAACATATTCAGGCGGGCATCGATGCGCTTTCGGTGATCGTCAACGGCGATAATCAGGCGGCCTCCACCTTTATTTTTGGGCTGGTGGAGCGCGCCCTGATCCCGCTTGGCTTGCACCACATCTGGTATCCCTCGTTCTGGTACTCCTTCGGTGATTACGTCACCAAAACCGGCCAGGTGATTCATGGCGATCAAACCATCTGGTTCAAAATGCTGGAGGAAGGCGTGAAATCCTTTAGCAGCAACGGCTACCAAAATGCGGGCAAGTTTATGCAAGGTGAGTATCCGCTTATGCTTTTCGCCCTGCCTGCCGCCTGTCTGGCGATGTACCACGAAGCCCATACCAGGAATAAAAAGATCGCGTTCGGTATCCTGTTTTCAGCGGCGTTGACCTGCTTTTTGACCGGCATCACCGAGCCAGTGGAGTTTACCTTTATCTTTGTCGCGCCCCTGCTTTATGTCTTTAATGCCATCATGGCGGGCCTGGCCTATATGACCATGTATTTACTGCATGCCCATATCGCTAAATCTTTTTCCGCCGGATTGATTGACTACATTAGCTTTGGCATTGTGCCGTCGCTCAACGGTTCCCAGACTCATTATCTCAGCGCGGTTATCGTGGGCGTACCGATGGCATTGATTTACTATTTCACCTTCCGCTTCGTTATTCGTCGGTTTAATGTAAAAACACCGGGACGAACGGACGTCACAGCGACGACCGATGACAAAACCGATGCAGAGCTGGCTAGCGAAATCATCGTCCTGCTGGGAGGTGAGAAAAACATCCGCTCGGTGGGCGCCTGTATCACGCGCTTACGGCTTGAAGTCGTCAACAGCCATGACGTTGACCGTGAAGGGCTGAATAATCTTGGCGCACGCGGCGTGGTTTTTGTCGGCGATAACGGTATACAGATTATTTTTGGCGCCAGAGCGCAATTTATTGCCCAGACGCTGTCCGGGATGACAGGCTGATGCAGGCCTGGCTTTCTGACGATGGCGGGCAAAGCGATAGCAGGCTGAGCAGGTGAATTTCAGGGAGCAGGTTTGAAGAGAGTCAGCATTACTGATGTGGCTAAACACGCCGGCGTGTCGGTTTCGACCGTCTCGCTGGTGCTGCGTCAAAAAGGAAAAATATCCGATGCCACCATCAGGAAAGTTCACGCCGCCATTGATGCGCTCGACTACGTTCAGAATGTGGCAGCCGCCAACCTGCGCGCCAGCACCTCTAACCTTATCGGTCTGATTCTGCGTGATTTCAGCGACAGTTTCTCCGTGAAGGTCATGGCAAGCCTTGTGCAGCAGCTGGAAAAGCAGGGCTATATGGTGTTTTTGGGGCAGCCCACTGACGACGGCGAATCGCTGACGCGCTGCCTGCTCTCCTTTAAACAGCAGGGCGTCGCTGGCGTTGTCTGTCTGGCGTCAGACAGGCGAAATGCCAGCCTGCCGTCGCAGCTTCTCCACTGCCCTTTACCCCTGGTGGTGGTGTCCCAGTCGCTGCTGGCGGAGAAGTGTAATCTGGTCATGCGTGACAACCACCAGGCCGCCCACCTGGCGACCCGCTATCTGATTGAACGCGGTCACCGCAATATTGCCTATATTGGGGGAATTGAAGGGGACCTGATCCGTCAGCAGCGCTTACTGGGGTTTCGCAGCGCTCTGACTCAACACGGGCTGGCCGTAAGGGAAGGATTTACGCCATCCTGCCGTGACGATACCCACTCAGCCGCCTTTGCCACGCGTCAGTTACTGGAGCAAAACAACACCATTACCGCGCTGCTCTGTCACTCTCCGGATGCGATAATCGGGGCGATGTCCGGTATTCATCACACCGGTCGCACCGTGGGTAAAGACGTGTTTCTGACCCAACAGGTCGCTCTGATGGGCTTTGAGGACATGCTGCACGTGAACCTCACCTCGCCCTCTTTTACCTATGTTTCCTCCGCCAGTGAAGAAACCGGCCGCCAGGCGGCTGAGCTTATCCTGCGTCAGCTACAAGACCCTGAGCGCCCAAGGCAGCGTATTTTATTATCGGGCCAATTAATTACACGAGAGTCAGCATAAATCGGCATTTTGATTGTCAGAGAAGCGAGTATGTGAAAAATCGCTTTCGGGCGCAGCGGTTAGCCTCTGCGAACGGTGGGTGCGCAAACATAACGATAAACAGCCTATGAGCAACACAATCATAACCAGCCTAACGTCACTTTTACGTCGGAAACGACAGCAGCGCTTATTACGGGATCGCCGTATAGGCTTTAACCGTGCACGCGCGCAAGATCACGCATCACGCGCTGAGCACGCTTCGATATTGCCCAGTCCTGACGGCCATCGCGCTGACGCCACAGGGCCGCTTACTGCGCCCGCCCGTTCTGCAGACGGCTCGTCACCGCTCCCCATCACGACGCCAGACCGGACGATGCTGCTGTGGCTATCCCGCTGCTTATTATTTGTGTCGCTGCTGCTGCCGGGTTCAAACATGATCTCATCCTGCTCTGGTGCCTGTTATGCGGCGACCAACACGCTGATCACCCTGCACTTTTTCAGGCGCTGTTATGAGTCAGATAAACCCTCATCCGGCATCGTGAAGTGTTTCAGTCGCCAGTTGCGCAGCGTGGCCCTGATTCGTTTTATCCACGCCTCACGCAATGCGGCGCCGCCGGGCAGACTAAAGCGTTTTCACTACGGTCATCAGTCGGATAAAACGAGAAGGCGCAACGTGCGCCCGCCGTTCCGTGCGGCTCCCGAATCAGACTCAGCCATCCATGTCAGCCCGGCAGAGCCCTCTCTGTTTTCACCGGATGCCTTGCTCAGGTCGCCGCAGGCGCAATCGTTACCGCCCTGTACCACTCCGCACTACAACGCCGCTCCTCCGTTGATCACGCCGCCGCAGAACCCGCTGGCGGCATCCCCGGGCTGTCAGCCCTGAGCAGGCGACACGTCCACAAAGCCTGGCCCAGTGGCGGGTGATTAGCGGATATCGCCAGGGTTTATCCCCCAGCGGGAAGGCGTGCTTCTTTCGCCCGCCCGGCGCTGCTGACTGCGCCCCTTGGCCGTTATCATCGCCACCGTTAACAGGGCCGGGATGGCCAGCACGGCGAAAATAGTGGCGAACCCCCAGCCCAGCGCCAGCATCTCTGCCCCCACCAGCGCGCTGAGAATGGCCCCGATGCGCCCTACGCCGTGCATCCAGCTGGAGCCCGTTGCACGCGCCTCGGTGGGATAAAAGCTGGCCGAAAGCGCATTCATTCCCGTGTTAGCGCCACCGATGCAGAAGCCGATCATCATGGCGCAACCGCCCAGCAGCACCGGGTGCGCCAGCGAAAATCCCATCCCCACCGTGAACAGCGCGCCCGCGCCGTAAATCATCGACAGCGCCCGGTGCGATTCAATCCTGTCCATCAGCCAGCCCGAAAACAGCGAACCGCAGGTTCCGCCCGCCTGGAACAGAGCCGTGATAATGGCGGCCTGCACCACGTCAAAACCGTTATCCTTGATCAGCATGGGGAGCCAGCTGCCCAGGGTATAGAATAAAAACAGTGCGGTAAAATAGGCGCCCCACAGCATCAGGCTGCCAAACCGGTACTGGTCGTTGAGTACGACTTTTACCGGCTGCGCCCTGGCCTTGCTGACCGGCGGCAGTTCGACGCTGCACTGCTGCAGATCCAGATCCGGTGCCAGCTTAGCCAGAATACGGTGAATTTTTTTGCTGGCGGCACGCCTTACCACTAAAAAGCACACCGATTCCGGCAGCGCCCAGAGCAGTAACGGCACGAACAGCATTGGCAGGATCCCGCCCAGCATCAGGACAGAATGCCAGCCGAAGTGCGGCATCAGCCAGGAGGCGGCAAAGCCACCCAGCGCTGCGCCAAACGTGAAGCCACAAAACACCACGGTGATAAGGAATGCCCGTCGTCTGGCAGGAGCAAACTCGGCCACCAGCGTGCCCACGTTGGGCATCGCCGCGCCTAATCCCAGACCGGTCAGAAAACGAAACAGGATCATCTGTTCCATATTTTGCGAAAAGGCGGTTATCAGCGTCCAGGCGCCAAAAAAGAACACGCTGTTAATAATCACGACTTTGCGACCCAGCCTGTCTGACAGCGGGCCGGAGAGCATTGCGCCCAGCGCCAGCCCCACCAGGGCAGCGCTGATGATCAGCCCCAGTTCGCGATTGGTGATGCCCCAGTCCGCTTTCAGTTCAGGTGCAATGAACCCCATGATGGCAATATCAAACCCATCGAGAGCGATGATGCAGAAGCCAAACAGCACCACCATTTTTTGCCACATCCCCAGCGGGCGGCTGTCGATTAACGCCCGAACATCAATTGCTTTGCTTTCCGCCACGGTGACTCTCCGGTGAAATACGTAATGTGGGGTTACTATATGCAGGCGCTGTAATGCGTTAAACGGCGATAATCGAAATTTTGTGCGTTTATCGCACGATTATGCGCGAATTAAACGCCAAATCTGCGTTAATAGATTGTTAAAAAAGACAATTTTTTTGGCAGCATGGGTTCCGTTATCGACAAAGGATTGTGAGCGGGATCGGGCGGATTTGAGAGGGCGAGAACAGGCAGAGAAGCGGTCTGAGCAGGATAGCGGGCCAGCGGAACTGGCCCATCGACGTCTTACCGCATGGCGGTCAGCCGCACGGGAGCATTGGCCGCGCCAAAGCCACGATAGCCGCCACGTCGTTCCAGCAGCTCAAAGAAGAAGCGGCCCTTTTCATAGGGAAGCGTATAGACGTGCAGCAGCTCCCCGCCCTGTTCGTCCCGATCGTACAGCACATCGTAACGCTGCAGCTGCGCCAGAAAATCGGCGTCGAGATCGAAACGCGCCATCAGGTCCTGATAATAGTTATCGGGAATGTGCAAGGTTTTCAGCCCACGTTCGCGCGCGGCCTTTACCGCACTGAACAGATCGTCACAGCCAAAGGCGACGTGCTGCAACCCTGCGCCCTGATAGGTCGTTAAAGCGCGGGCTATCTGGGTTTCCCGACTGACCGACATGTTTAGCGGCAGGCGAATCGCATCGTTGGGGCTTCGCAGCACGCGGCTACGCACCAACCCCAGCGGATCGGGCAGTTCCCACTCGGTATCCTGCACAAAACCCGGCACGCTACGCAGGAACATAATCCAGTTATCGCGCGTATCATCCGGCAGGGCAATCGCCAGATGGTCGATGGTCTGCATCGCAGGCTGGGGCGCGGCGCGGTGCGTTAAGTGGAAGTCGCTGTGGTAGCCGTCTTGACCGGCAGGCTCATCTTCCACCAGATAAATCAGGCTGCCGTCAGGCGCACATAACGCCGGGATCTGGCGTTCGTTGGGGCCGGTTTCCCCCTGCCAGATGGCGTAACCGTAATCCTGCGCGCGCGTGATCAGCTTATCGACCCCGCGAACCCGCCAGGCCACCGCACACAGCGAAATACCGTGCTGATGATAATACCCGCTGGCCTGGCTCTCCGGCTGCGCATTCAGAATCACATGCACCTTGCCGTTACGATACAGCGACACCTGCTTGGAGCGATGATCGCCCGCATGAACCAGGCCAAGCTGCGTCAGCCACTGTCCGAGTGCAAAAGCATCATTGTGGCTGACGGCAAACTCAATGAACTCCAGCGACAACAGCGGCGGCTGGGGCGCAGAGTGGAACAGCCCTTCCCCGGCCAGGGAGGCCAGCGCGCTCGGCAGCAGCGGCTGTCCGACCAGCCAGTCACGGGTTTGCTCCTCCAGCCACAGCAGCGATCGGTAACCATCCTGCGCGGTAGGCACCACCGGCGAGGCGCGGAATCCATCGTTGAAAATTTCCAGCGACCAGGCATCCCGGTAGCCATGCGCCGACAGTTGCGTCATAAACTGAGTCAGATTGAATTCGCCCTGGCCGGGAAAACAGCGGAAGTGGCGACTCCACGACAGCACATCCATTTTTAGCAGCGGTGCATCCGCCAGCTGTACGAACACAATTTTCTCCGTCGGGACCGCTTCCAGCCCGTCCAGGCTGTCACCGCGCGACAGAATATGAAAACTGTCGAGCACGATCCCCAGCGCGGGATGGTTGACGGCCTTGACGCGGGCCCAGGCGTCGCGCCACAGGCTGACGTGTCGTCCCCAGGCCAGCGCCTCATAACCGAGAGTAATACCGTGCTCAGCCGCCAGCTCTGCCAGAGCGGTGAGATCGCTGACCTGTGTGGCGAAGTCGTCACTGCAGTCGGGTGAGACATTGCTGCAGACCAGCATCCGCTGACAGCCCAGCTGTTGCATGACCTCAAACTTGCGCGCCGCGCGCGCCAGGTTTTGCGCCAGCCTGTCACGGGGGCCGCCTTCGAAGTCGCGGAAAGGTTGAAACAGCAAGATTTCCAGCCCGAGCGCTTCACACAGCTGGCGGATTTCCACGGGTGAGCCGGGATAATAGACCAGATCGTTATCGAAAATTTCAACGCCATCGAAGCCTGCGGCGGCAATTGCTCGCAGTTTTTCCGGCAGCGTGCCCGATACCGAGACCGTTGCGACAGAACGTTTCATTGTTGCCTCCTGATAAGCGGTCACGGGGTGACCTTAAAGCAGCCGGTCAGCAGCGAGGCATTCTGCTAACGGAGATTGGCAATTGTTATGAACCAGTTGGAACATTTCGTCAATGTGTAACTGGTCATGATTTTTGGTTATGACAAAGCCGACGATTTTTCACTTTTCTTTTACAAGTTGCGCTTCCTACACTTCCCGCTCTGTACCGAAAATAATAAGGATGCCTGGATGAAAAATGACTGGCCCGCCCGCGAACTGGTTCATCGTGACTATCGTGATCACCCACCGGCGCTTGCGCCTTTGTATAAAACAAGTCTGCTGCGCTCGCCACGCAACGCGCTGATTTCTTTGCAGAATTCGCTATCCGAAATCACGGCACCGGTGTTCACCCAGCAGGAGCTCGGACCACGAGACAGTGACCTTATCCTCAATTACGCCAAAGAGGGTTTACCCATCGGCGAACGGATTATTGTGCATGGCTACGTGCGGGATGCATTTGGTCAGCCGGTGCGCAACGCGCTGGTTGAGGTATGGCAGGCCAATGCCGGGGGGCGCTATCGTCACAAAAAAGATCAGTATCTTGCGCCCATTGATCCAAATTTTGGCGGGTGCGGTCGCATGCTGACCGACGATAACGGCTACTACTGCTTCCGCACCATTAAGCCCGGTCCCTACCCGTGGCGGAATCAGGTGAGTGACTGGCGTCCGGCGCATATTCATTTCTCACTCTCTGGCGAAGCCTTTGCCCAGCGCCTGATTACCCAGATGTATTTCGAGGGCGATCCGCTGATCGGCGGCTGTCCCATTGTTCAGTCAGTCGGCAGCGAAGCGGCCGTGCGCACGCTGATTGCCGAGCTGGATACCCACTCTGCCGTGCCACTGGACTGCCTGGCCTACCGCTTTGACCTGGTCCTGCGCGGGCACCGCGCAACCTGGTTCGAAAACCGCACTCAGGGGGCGGCATCATGAAACGCTATCTTGCCGAAACGGCGTCACAAACCGCCGGACCTTATGTGCACATTGGTCTGGCGCCCCATGCGGCGGGCTTCGACATTTTTGAAAACAACTTCAGTGATGTGCTGACCCAGCCGGAAACGCGCGGCGAGCGCATTGTGGTAGAAGGCTGCGTTTACGACGGTTCCGGCACGCCGGTGCGCGACGTGCTGATTGAAGTGTGGCAGGCGAATGCCGAAGGGCGTTACAACCATCCCGCCGATCGGCAGCACGATAAGCCGCTGGACCCGGCGTTTCGTGGCTGGGGACGGACCTGCTCCGACTTCGACAGCGGGATCTGGCGTATCAAAACGATCAAACCCGGTAGCGTGACCGGGCGCGACGGTCGCCCCATGGCGCCGCATCTTAACCTGTGGATTGTGGCGCGCGGCATTAACATCGGACTGAACACCCGGCTCTACTTCGCTGATGAACAGGCGGCAAATGACGCCGATCCGGTGCTAAATGTGATCGAATGGGAGAAGCGACGTCGCACCTTGCTGGCGCGGCGTGAACAGCGCGGCGACGAGACGGTCTACCGGTTCGATATCTGGCTGCAGGGTGAAAACGAAACCGTGTTCTTCGATGTCTGAACCTTAATCTGCCCACGACAATGTCCTTGCCGCTTCGGCGGCAAATTCATAACATGAGTCATGGATAGGGTTTCCCGGTTTAGTCAGCGCGTGCGCGTGCGCCATCTTCACGCTTTTGTGGCCACTGCACAGCAGGGGACGCTGGGGCGCGCCGCGCTCCATCTGGGGATTACCCAGCCCGCCCTGTCCAAAACCCTCAACGAACTCGAATACCTTGCCGGTGAGCCGCTGTTGCTGCGCAGCCGCCAGGGGACGGAACTCACCGCCAGCGGCACGCGATTCCTGCACGATGCCATCCGTATTCTCGATGCGCTGAATATTGTGGACCAGGTGATGCGTCCCGGCAGTGCGCCGCAGCCCGGACCGATGCACATCGGCGCACTGCCTACCGCCATTGTCAGCGTGGTGGCGCCGGTATTAGCCAGCCTGCAGCAGCACTATCCGGGCTGGCGCATTCAGGTCAGCACGCTGGCGAATGATGCATTGCTGATGGGGATAAAATCAGGGCAGATGGCGCTGGGGATTGGGCGCATGGCTGAACCCGTATTGATGGATGGCCTGAACTTCGAGCTGCTGTATCTGGAAACCCTGCGTCTGGTTGTGGCCCCACATCATCCTCTGCTGCATGCTGGCGTAACGCTGGCTGAAGCCCTGAGCTGGCCGCTGATCCTGTCGCCACGCGGCACGGTGCCGCGCCAGAATGCCGAATCGCTGATGACCAGCCATGGCCTGAGATTACCGGATGGCGCAGTGGAAACCCTGTCAACCACGCTGGCCCGCCGTCTGACGCTGAGTCACGGCTACGTCTGGCTGGTGCCCTACGGCGCGGTGCGCGACGACCTGACCAGCAACCAGCTTCGCACGTTGCCGCTTCCCAGCCAGGGGATGGCTGAGGCGGTCGGCATCCTGACCCGCCAGCAGCACGCGCCACCACCCGAGCAGCTGCAGCTGGTGGCGGCCTTGCGGCAACGGGTGCTGGACGTGCCTGTCTGACAGCGCAGTTTACTGGGCGCTGTCCTGCTCATCGAAAACGCTCTGCGCCAGATGGAACGCGGCGTTGGATGCTGGCAGGCCGCAGTAGAGCGCAGCATGCATCAGCAACTCTTTGATTTCATCCCGGCTGACGCCGTTATTGAACGCGGCCCGCAGGTGCATCTTCAGCTCCGCTTCGCGGTTGAGCGCAATCAGCATGCCGATGGTGATCAGGCTGCGCGTGTGGCGAGTCAGGCCAGGCCGGGTCCAAATCTCGCCCCAGGCGTAGCGGCTGATAAAGTTCTGGAATTCGTCATTCAGCGGCGACAGGTTTTCGAGCGTCCGCTCAACGTGGGCGTCGCCGAGCACCGCCCGGCGCACGGTCATGCCCTGCTGGTAGCGCTGCTGCTGGGTCAGCTGTGCGTCAATAAAAGGCTGCAGCGCGCGGTTAAACGCCAGCCAGACCTCGACGCTGGACAAGTGCGAGGCGGGCAGCACGACACGCTGCGCGCCCGGGATCTGTTCAGCCATGCTGTCTGCATCGGCCAGGGTCGTAACCCTGTCGTCACGCCCGGCAATCACCAGCACGGGTAATGAAATCGCCGCCAGTTCGTGGCGCAAATCGGCTGTCGCCAGGACTTCACAACAGTCAGCGTAGCTGTCGGCGTCACAGGCGCTGAGCTGGGATACCAGATGGTTTACCGTCGCAGGCGCACGTTCACAGAAGGCCGGGGTAAACCAGCGTGCCGCCGCGCCCTCTGCAATGGCAGCCATGCCGTACTGACGAGCCTGCGCGGCCCGCTCTCGCCAGGCGGCCGACTCGCCGATCTTTGCCGCGCTGTTGGCGATCGTGAGCGTGATCAGGCGTTGCGGATGAAAACGCGCCAGCCAGAGTCCGGTCAGCCCGCCCATTGAAATGCCGCAGAAGTGCACCCTGTCGATGCCCAGTTGGTCCAGCAGCGACAGGACCGCCATCCCCAGCTGTTCCAGCGAGCGGGTTTGTCCGTTCGGTGCCGAAGCACCGTGGCCGGGAACGTCGTAACGCAAAAGGCGATACGTCCCTATCAGCGCATCACGCTGCGGCTGCCACATCTCGGACGTTGTGCCTAAGGAGTTACTGAATAAAATCACCGGGGCATCGTCTGGCCCCTCAAGTACGTAATGCAACATCATGTGGCCCTCGCAGCCGCTAAAACCTGGTGAATAAAGCGTGACGCGCTGCCCGTGGCGTTCGCCGGATCGAGCAGCCTCTCCAGTTCGGGCCGACTCAGGTGCGCGGCAACGGTTTCATCCGCGCACAGGACGGTCAGCAAACGCTGCTGCGTCGCCAGCGCCCGACGGCAGCACTGTTCAATATGATGATGGGCCTGCTGCCGTCCCAGCGCGTCTGCCAGCGCCAGCGTGACCGCTTCCGCCATGATGAGCCCCTGTGTCAGGCCGAGATTGCGTTGCATGGCTTCTTCATGGACTTCCAGTCCGTCGATCAGCTCTGTGCTGTGTACCAGCGCCGCGCCGCTGAGCATAATCAGCTGCGGCAGGCTCTGCCACTCGGCCTGCCAGCCGCCCAGCGCACGCTCGTGCTCCTGAACCTGACCGGCATACAGACCTGACATCAGGGCCGGCACCCGGTTGGCCGCGCTGAGAATCGCCGCGCTGAGCACCGGATTCCGTTTGTGCGGCATGGTAGAAGATCCCCCGCGCCCCGGCGCCAGGGGTTCACTGACTTCGCCGACTTCGCTCTGCATCAGAAGCGACATGTCCCGGGCCAGCTTGCCCAGCGTACCGGTAAGACCGGCATACCAGCCCGCCAGCTCGGTGATTCTGTCGCGCTGCGCATGCCAGGGCGTAGCGCTTCGCGGCAGCGCCAGCACATCAGACAACGCCTGCTCGACGCGTTCGCCCTTTTCCCCCAGGGATGCCAGCGTGCCCGCCGCCCCGCCAAACTGCAGCGCCAGCACCCGCGGCCGCATGGCCGCCAGTCGCGCACGAAAACGCACCAGCGCATCCAGCGTGCCCGCCAGCTTCAGGCCTAACGTCACCGGCAGCGCGTGCTGCAGCCAGGTCCGGCCGACCATCAGCGTCGTGCTGTGCCGCTCGCACTGAATCGTCAGGGCGGCAATCAGCCGATCCAGCAGCGAAGCCGTGTCGTTAAGCGCGGTGCGCAGTTGCAGCATCAGTCCGCTGTCGATCGCATCCTGACTGGTTGCGCCCCAGTGCACATAGCGCGCGGCCTCGGGCGACGTCGCCGCAACCACGGCAGTGAGCTGTTTAACCAGCGGAATCGCCAGGTTGCCCGCCAGGCCCGCCGCCTGCGTCAGCGCCGCCGTATCGATCGCCTGCGCCTGGCAACAGGCCTGAATACAGTGAGCGGCGGCGTGATCGATCACGCCTGCCGTGGCCAGCGCCTGTGCCAGCCCGGCTTCGAAATCCAGCATTCCCTGTAACAACGCCGTATCGCTAAAGCAGTCGTCAAGGGGAGAGGCCATAAACATGGCGCGGTAAAGAGACATTGGTTATACCCGTTCCAGAATGAGTGCGATGCCTTGCCCCACGCCCACGCACATGGTGCACAGCGCGTAACGGCCGCCCGTGCGCCGCAGCTGATACGCTGCGGTCATGGCCAGCCTGCCGCCTGACGCGCCCAGCGGATGTCCCAGCGCAATCGCGCCGCCGTTGGGATTCACATGGGCAGCATCATCGGCCAGTCCCAGTGCGCGCGTCACCGCCAGCGCCTGGGCAGCGAAAGCCTCATTTAATTCGATCACGTCCATTTGCGCCAGCGTCAGGCCACTCTGAGCCAGCACTTTACGCACGGCAGGCACCGGACCATAGCCCATAATGCGCGGCTCCACGCCACAGGCCGCCATCGCCACAATCCGCACCAGCGGTGTCAGTCCATGTTCTGCCGCCGCGTTCTCGCTCGCCAGCAGCAAGGCGCAGGCCCCATCGTTAATGCCCGATGCGTTACCCGCCGTCACGCTGCCGTCCGGGCTGACCACGCCTTTCAGGCCTGCCAGCGCCGCCAGCGAGGTGCTGCGCGGATGCTCGTCACAGGTGACGTTCAGGGCTTCGCCTTTGCGCTGCGGGATGCTCACCGCCATCAGTTCGTCACTAAACAGGCCCATTTCCTGCGCCCGGGCGGTACGCAACTGACTACGTAGGGCAAAAGCATCCTGATCGGCGCGGCTGATAGCGAAATCACGCGCTACGTTTTCTGCCGTTTCCGGCATGGTTTCGACACCAAAGCGAGCGCGCATCTGCGGGTTGATGAAGCGCCATCCCATCGTCGTGTCTTCCATTTTCAGGGAACGGCTAAACGCGCTGTCTGCTTTGCCGGTCACAAAGGGCGCGCGCGACATGCTCTCCACGCCGCCCGCTATCATTATTTCGGCCTCACCGCATTTGATCGCCCGGGCGGCCGTGCCGATGGCATCCAGCCCCGAGCCGCACAAACGGTTGAGCGTGGTGCCCGGCACGCTGGACGGCAGCCCGGCCAGTAACAGCGCCATGCGCGCCACGTTACGGTTGTCTTCTCCCGCCTGATTTGCGCAGCCGTAAATCACATCGTCAATAGCCTGCGCCACCGAAGCCGGCTGGCGGGCTAACAGCGCCGCTAAGGGTAAAGCAGCCAGATCGTCAGCACGCAGGCTGGCAAGCGCGCCCGCGTAACGGCCAAAGGGCGTACGGAGTGCATCGCAGATAAACGCCTGTTGCATCAGCTTCTCCTCAGGCGGTAGCCAGTTCAGGTTGCAATAAACGCACCGGCGTTAACGCCTGCAGCGCATCAAAACTCAGCCCGGGGCAGCACTCCACCACCAGCGGGCCCTGTGGGGTAATATCGATCACGGCCATATCGGTATAGAGACGACTGACGCAGCCCAGACCGGTAAGCGGATAGCTGCACTGTTTGACCAGCTTGCACTCCCCTTTTTTGGTCAGGTAATCCATCATCACATAGACTTTGCGCGCGCCGATGGCGAGATCCATTGCCCCGCCTACGGCAGGAATCGCGTCTTGCGCCCCGGTGCTCCAGTTAGCCAGATCGCCGCCGACAGACACCTGATAGGCCCCCATCACGCAGATATCCAGATGCCCGCCGCGCATCATGGCAAACGAGTCGCCGTGGTGGAAAAAACAGCCGCCAGGCAGCAGCGTTACCTGCTCTTTCCCGGCGTTGATCAGCTCTGGATCCTCCTCTCCGGCGACGGGAGCGGGCCCCATGCCGAGGAGCCCATTCTCGCTGTGCAGGAAGATCTCTTTATCCGCAGGCAGATAGTTGGCAATGCGGGTGGGCAGGCCGATGCCCAAATTGACGTAGGCGCCCTCAGGAATATCGCGCGCCACGCGCTGTGCCAGTTGGTCTCGGGTGAGTTTTTGCATAGCCTACTCCTCAGGCGGAAAGGGTCAGGGTCACGGGATTAGCCACGGCCACCAGCCGCTGCACAAAAATACCCGGCGTGACGACGTTTTCAGGATCGAGCTGGCCGAGCGGCACCAGTTCTGCCACCTGCGCAATCGTGGTCGTAGCGGCCATGGCCATCACCGGACCAAAATTTCGTGCCGCTTTGCGGTAAACAAGGTTGCCCCAGCGGTCGCCCTGATGCGCTTTGATCAGGGCAAAATCAGCCTTGAGCGGCTTTTCAAATACGTAATGACGACCGTCGATTTCACGGGTTTCTTTGCCCTCCGCCAGCGGTGTACCAAAGGCGGTTGGCGTGAAAATCCCCCCCAGCCCGCTCCCTGCCGCCTGCATTCTGGCGGCAAGGTTGCCCTGCGGCACCAGCTCCAGTGCAATTTCTCCCCGGCGATAGCGTTCGTCGAACACCCAGGAATCGACCTGGCGGGGAAAAGAGCAAATCATCTTCTCAACACAGCCGGCCTTCAGCAGCGCGGCCAGGCCACTTTCGCCGTTGCCCGCGTTGTTGCTGATCACCGTCAGCCCGCGCACGCCATGGTCAATCAGCGCATCAATCAGCTCCAGGGGCTGGCCTGCGGGTCCAAATCCGCCAATCATGATGCTGGCCCCGTCCGGTATCACCGCAACGGCCTCTGCCAGCGTTGCCACACTTTTATCGATCATCTGCTCTTCCTTTCGCCCGGCACAGGCCGGCTTGTCGTGAATAGCCAAAAAGTAGATCGCTCTGTGACAGCAAACAATACCGATAATCGAAATAGTGTGCGATTATCGGTCACTGACGGGATAAAACAGGACATTGTGATCGCGCACACAGGCGTGCGCGCATCAAGCCACTGACAGGAGAAAACCATGACGGATGAACAACAACGACTGCGCGGTAACAGCGATCCCTGGAAAGGCGATCCCAATTTTATGGCCTCCCTGGCGCGGGGACTGGAAGTGCTACAGGCGTTTACGCCACAGCGCCGCCTGATGTCCGTGTCGCAAATCAGTCAGCGTACGGGCATTCCCCGTGCGGCCGTGCGGCGCTGTCTGTATACGCTGAGCAAGCTGGGGTTTGTGTATGCGGAGGATGGCAAAAACTTTGAACTGCGTCCGCGCGTGCTCTCTCTCGGCCACAACTGGTTAGGCGCAACGCCGCTTGCCAGCGCCTCGCAGCCGGTTTTGCGTCAGCTCAGCCAGACGCTGAACGAGTCCTGTTCGATGGCGGTACTGGACGGGGACGACATTCTCTACATCGCCCGTGCGTCGGCATCGCGCATTATGACGATTGACCTGCACATCGGCAGCCGCCTGCCTGCCAGCACCACCTCCATGGGAAGAGTGCTGTTAAGCGGCCTGGCCAGTGAACCGCTTAACGATTACCTGGCGCGCTTGACCCAGCTGCGTTATACCAGTCATACGCTGGTAAGCAGCAGCGCGCTGCGTGAAGAACTGGCGCGCGTCAGGCAGCAGGGCTACGCCATTAACGATCAGGAACTGGAAATCGGGCTGCGATCTCTCGCCGTGCCGCTCAGCGCGCCGGGGGGCCGAATAGTGGCCGCGCTCAACGTGGGCGTGCATGCCGGGCAGGTTTCTGCCGATACGCTGCGCCAGCACCATTTGCCGCTGCTGCAGGAGGCGGCCCGGGAAATCTCCCTGCTGCTGCGTCAATAATCTGTTTTGCCCCTCAACGTCGCTGCAAAATTCGTGGTAACGTGAAGGCTGAGTTGCAAGCGGCAAAGTAGAGAGTTATGACCACGAAAAAAATTGATACCACCCTCGTCAGCGCTGGACGCAACAAGCGTTATACCCAAGGCTCGGTGAATGCGGTCATTCAGCGAGCCTCTTCACTGGTTTTCGATAGCGTTGCAGAGAAAAAACGGGCCACCGCAGGGCGCGCGAAAGGCGAACTGTTTTACGGCCGTCGCGGCACCCTGACGCATTTCGCCTTGCAGGATGCCATGACGGAGCTGGAGGGCGGCGCGGGCTGTGTTCTCTATCCTTGCGGCGCAGCAGCCGTCTCCAATGCCATCCTCGCGTTTGTCGAAGCGGGCGACCACATTTTAATGAGCGGCGCCGTTTACGAACCGACTCAGGACTTCTGCACAAAAATACTCAGCAAGCTCCAGGTCTCGACCACCTGGTTTGATCACTGTATTGGTCACGACATCGCCGCGCTGATTCAGCCCAATACCCGCGTGGTTTTCCTGGAATCTCCTGCCTCCATCACCATGGAAGTGCAGGACGTGCCGGCTATCGTTGCGGCGATACGCGCTAAAGCGCCAGACGCCATCATTATGATCGACAACACCTGGGCGGCAGGCGTGCTGTTCAGCCCGCTGGCCCTGGGCGTGGATATTTCTATTCAGGCTGGAACGAAATACCTGATCGGCCACAGTGACGCCATGATTGGCACCGCTGTCGCCAACGCCCGCTGCTGGGACCAACTGCGCGAAAACAGCTACCTGATGGGCCAGATGGTGGATGCCGATACGGCTTACATGGCAAGCCGTGGCTTACGTACGTTGGGCGTGCGCCTGCGCCAGCATGAAGAGAGTGCGCTGCAGGTCGCAGAGTGGCTTTCTGCGCGCCCTGAAGTGGCGCGTGTTAACCATCCGGCGCTGCCCTCGTGCCGCGGGCATGCATTCTGGCAGCGTGACTTCACCGGCAGCAGCGGTTTATTTTCATTCGTGCTGCGGCAAAAACTGAGCCGTGAACAGCTGGCGAATTATCTCGACCATTTTCATCACTTCAGCATGGCTTATTCCTGGGGTGGATATGAGTCACTGATTTTAGCCAACCAGCCCGAAGAGTTAGCGGCCATTCGCCCGGCCGGTGGCGTTGACTTTGAGGGGACGCTGATACGGCTCCACATTGGTCTTGAGCATGTCGATGACCTGCTGGTCGATCTTGAGGCAGGCTTTGATCGCCTGACGCGCTAAAATAGTAAACACGATATAAACCAGGCGCCGACCGTCGTGATATTACACCCGGTCATGGCTGGTTAGCTGTTAACATTCGATCTATAAAAAAGTGTTCAGTCAGCAGAAGAACCGCAACATTTTACCCCTTCACCGCGCAATGCTGTGGTGGGAAGTAAGAGGTCAGCCAGGTCTGAACAGAACAATTGAGTTTCATTTTGACGTAATGGGATAGCTAATGGGTGTTTTACACGAGATTGTGCACGCGCTTTGGCATCAGGACTTTGCCGCGCTGGCCAATCCAGAAGTGGTCTGGATCGTTTACAGCGTAATGTTTATGACGCTATTCCTGGAAAATGGTTTGTTACCTGCCTCTTTTTTGCCTGGCGACAGCCTCTTGCTACTGGCCGGTGCCATGGTGGCTAAAGGCGTGATGGACTTTTTCCCGACACTGGTGATACTTACGGTCGCCGCCAGTCTGGGCTGCTGGCTGAGTTATCTGCAGGGGCGCTGGCTGGGCAACACGAAGCTGGTGAAGAGCTGGCTGATGCAGTTGCCGGCGCAATATCATCAACGCGCCTGGAATATGTTCAACCGCCATGGTCTGATGGCGCTTCTGGTTGGCCGCTTCCTGGCGTTTATTCGTACCCTGTTGCCTACCATGGCGGGCATTTCCGGACTGTCTAATGCCCGTTTCCAGCTGTTTAACTGGCTCAGCGGCCTGCTCTGGGTCGGCATCGTGGTCACGCTGGGTTACGGTATCAGCCAGGTGCCCTTTATCAAACGTCATGAAGATCAGGTCATGGCGATCCTGATGATACTGCCGATGGTGTTACTGGTGGTCGGCCTGGTCGGCAGCGTCATCGTGATCTGGAAAAAACGTCGCCAGAAACACGCCTGACAGCGGGTTGCGTCAGGCGGGCGGTTCGGCCACCGTCTGGCGCACCCGATTCACTTCCTCTCCCGGCGTCACGCCAAAATAGCGTTTAAACTCACGCGAAAATTGCGACGGACTTTCATAGCCAACCCGCACGGCCGCCACGCTGGCTTTCAGGCCATCGTGCAACATCAGCAACCGCGCCTGATGCAGACGATAACGTTTAAGGTACTGTAACGGCGACGTCTGCGTGACGGCCTTAAAGTTATGGTGAAACGCCGACACGCTCATGTTCACTTCCGCCGCCAGCGCATCCACGCTGAGGTTATCGGCATAGTGATTCTCAATGCGGCGCAGCGCGCGAGCGATCTGGCTGAACTGCGTCTGCCGACTCACCAGCGAGAGCAGCGCGCCGCCTATCGGCCCGGTCAGCACGTAATAAATAATCTCCCGCACAATATGCGGCCCCAGCACGCGCGCATCGCGCGGCTGCGTCATCACATCCAGCAGGCGTTCTGCGGCACACAACATGGGCTCGGTTAACCAGCCGGAGTGAATACCGGAGGTGAGCGGCTGTGGCTGAAACCCTTCGTCGTCACCTATATCCATCAGCAGATCCTGCAGACTGGCCGTGTCCACGCGTAAACACATTCCGGCCAACGGCTGCTCCGGTGAGGCCCAGGTTTCGCATTCGACCGGCAAGGGCACGGTCAGCATTAAATATTTTGTGGCGTCGTACTGAAAAACAGTACTGCCGAGATAGCCGGTTTTACCGCCCTGAAACAGAATGACGATGCCCGGCTGATACATGATGGGCGTGCGCGGACGATACTGATCGGCGTAGATCAGAGAAACGTTTTCTACCGGACAGCGCTGGTGACGGCCATGTGTCATCAGCGTGACCACCTGCTGAGCCAGACGTTGGCACAATGCGTCGTGAGGCATAATCACTCCAGAAAATAAAACAGCAGTTTGCCGCGCGCCTGGTTAATTCGCCAGCAAAATGGAGAATCAGGCAAGAAGTTTACAGGATCAGGCAGGGTTATCCTGTGCGGTTCACAGGCAGCCTGAAAATTGTTAGCTAGACTTAAGCACAGCGAGGATTCACTGGTTTACTGCAAATGTAAGGAGCATGTTATGGCAGACCAACCCATTATCAAACTGCACGATGGTAACATGATGCCGCAACTGGGACTTGGCGTGTGGCAAGCCAGCGTCGAAGATGCCCGTCATGCCGTGCTGAAAGCGCTGGAGGTCGGCTATCGCTCAATTGATACCGCCGCCGCTTATAAAAATGAAGAAGCCATAGGTCAGGCGCTACAGGAAACGGAGGTCGCGCGTGACGATATCTTTGTCACGACCAAGCTGTGGAACAGCGACCAGCAAAACGTTCAGCAGGCGCTGGAAACCAGCCTGGAAAAACTCAAGCTGGATCAGGTTGACCTCTATCTGATGCACTGGCCGTGTCCTGAGAATGATCACTACGTTGAAGCCTGGAAACACATGATCGCACTGCAGCAGCAGGGCCTGGTGAAGAGCATCGGCGTGTGCAACTTTAATCAGCCGCACCTGAAGCGACTGCTGGAAGAGACGGGCGTGACTCCGGTCATCAACCAGATTGAGCTGCATCCCATGCTGCAACAGCGCACGCTCCATGCCTGGAACGCCATGCACCAGATTCAGACTGAATCCTGGAGTCCGCTGGCCCAGGGCGGTGAAGGCGTATTCGATCAGGACATCATCAAATCGCTGGCGAAAAAATACGGTAAAACCCCGGCGCAAATCGTCATCCGCTGGCACCTGGACAGCGGCCTGGTGGTGATCCCTAAATCCGTCACGCCTGCGCGCATTGAAGAAAATTTCAAGGTGTTTGATTTCCGTCTGGATAAGACAGAAATGAGCGAGATTGCGAAGCTGGACAGCGGTAATCGCCTGGGGCCTGACCCGGATACGTTCAACGGCTGACCATCGCCTGCCTCGACTTAACAAGAGAGTGGGTACGCATCGCCTCTCCCGGCTGGGGGAGGCTTTTTTTATGGCTGCGCGGGAGCGGGGAGTTTTAAGATTTTTTAAAATCTGTGTCAAAGGACATCATTGATGATCAGCCTGCGTCAGGCGCATTCGTCTTCTCCGGCACAAGATGAGCGGCTCGCCAGCACATCGCCACATCCTGCGCCTCGTTAAGTCAAATCCCCCCTCTAAAACCTTGCCTTATCCGCCAGCAATACGGTTATCTGTGCCGTTTAAAAACGGGCTCAGCCTGCTGGTGGCCCCGTTCCCTGTTAGCGCGACACGCTTTGCAACACACCGCCGGGCTGACTGACTGTGCCGGTCTGATAACCGGGGTGATAATGATTAACGTTATGATCTTTTAGCCTGGCTCTGCTGCCTGCCCGCCCCCGTTCAAGGGATCGCGGCATTAAGGCGCAGTGAAGTAAAGCGTAACGTTATCAACCCAGGAGCCTGTCATGTCGGTTATCAATACCAATATCCTGTCATTGATCGTTCAGAATGACCTTTTCCTTTCGCAAAACGCGATGTCGACGGCCATTGAACGCCTCTCTTCCGGACTCCGCATTAACAGCGCTAAAGATGATGCTGCCGGGATGGCGATAGCTAACCGTCTGACCTCAAGGATCAACGGAATGACGGTTGCCACCCGAAACGCCGGTGAGGGTATTTCGCTGTCACAAACCGCTGAGGGCGCGCTCGATGAAATAAATAACAACCTGCAACGTATACGCGACCTGACGGTACAGGCACAAAATGGAAGCAACTCCGCTGCGGATATCGACTCGATTCAGACCGAAGTGAACCAGCGAATGGAGGAAATTAACCGCATTACGGCGCAAACGGATTTCAATGGCATTAAGGTGCTGAATACCGGATCGGGTGCGTCCGAGTATCGCTTTCAGGTCGGTGCGGAAGACGGTGAAACCATCAGCATCGATATTGACTCGAGTGACCGGTACAACCTGCTAAAAGCGGGAACAACCGGCACCACGCTCAACGTCCGGCAGATGACATCAGGTGACACCGTTAACGGGGCCGCACGTACGGTTGCCGCAGAGGGTTTTGACGTTCTGAAAGGCGCAGTGACTGGCGGAGCGAACGGGACAGCGACGGGGAACTCGCCTCTGACTGATATTGACCGGGCGATTCAGTTCGTTGACACGCAACGCAGCATGATGGGGGCAGACCAGAACCGCTTTCAGTCCGCTATCGCCAACCTGGGGAGCATGGTAACCAATCTCACTGCCGCACGGAGCCGGATAGAGGATGTTGATTACGCGACAGAAGTATCGGCGCTGTCACAGGCGCAGATTTTACAGCAGGCCGGCGTAGCGATGCTGGCTCAGGCCAACCAGATGCCCCAGTTGATGCTGCAGCTTCTTCGGTTTTAATCTCCGAAGGGCACGGGCAGGAGAGGCTCTCCTGCCCTGTTGAAGCACGCGTGCCGCTAAGACAGCGTGGGTTGCGTCAGCAGCTGACCTGCCGTGCCGCGATCCGCCAGTTCCAGCGTCTGGCTGTGATAGACAAACGGAAAATGCTCAGAAGAACTTTGCGTAAAGCTCACCAGCAGCTCTACATCCCCGTCCACCCAGACCGTGTCCTTCCAGCCGCGATCTTCGCCCATCGGCTGAGCGCCGTTTACGCTCTTAATCAGGAACATGACGCCCTGGATGTGGAAAGATTGCGGACGATCGGCGCGAATAATCCAGCGTTCGAACGTGCCCTGCTGTGCGGTAGAATCAATGCGGTTCATATCCCAGACGGCACCATTGATGCCCGGCAGGCTGTCGCCAATGCGGAACTCACGCGTGCGTACCGAGGCGCCATCCAGAATCTGATCGGCCAGCAAACGCATCGGCAGGTTATCCGTCACCAGCGGCAGCAGGCCGGTAGGCCGCAGCGTAAGCACCAGCGTTGAGGTCAGGATCGTAGAGGGCTCAAAGAAACCGCGCAAACGATCCATAATGCCCGCCGCCGTGCCTGCCGTGATGGAGACTTCATCCCCTTGCGACATATCCACTAAGACTTCACGCCGTTCGCCCGGCGCCAGAGTTAAGCGCTGTACGGCGACGGGTGACGGCAGAAAGCCCTGATCGCTGGCAATCACCGTGAAGGGCCGGTTGTCACTGAGGCTCAGTTCATAACGCCGCGCATTGGAGGCGTTAAGCAACCGCAGACGGACCCAGCCACGTGATACCTCGACAAAAGGGTTACGCACACCGTTAACCAGCAGCGTATCGCCGAGAAAACCGCCGTCGCCCGGTGGGTCATAAACCGGCGTGGCAAAGTTATCCAGCCGTTTATCCTGAATAATCAGGGGGAAATCATCCACGCCATAGTGTTTCGGCAAAGGTAGCTGCTTGCTGATGTCATCCTCAATCAGCCACATGCCCGCCAGGCCGTTGTAGACGTGCGGGGCCATGCGATTTGGCGTGTTGGCGTGATACCAGCAGGTCGCGGCACTCTGGCGAATGGGTAAAACCGGTGCCCAGTCGACCCCGGCTGACATCATGCGCGGCGCGCCGCCCATCAGTGCGCCCGGCACCTGCAGGCCACTGACCGTCATTGAAACGGGTTCATTGAGGCGGTTGCTGTAAATCAGTTTGACATCATCACCGCTGTACACGCGCACCGTGGGGCCGAGGTACATGCCGTTGATGCCCCAGACCGGGACTTTATTGTTATCGCCGTTAAACGACCAGTGGCTGCGCTGCAGGGTCAGAAACAGCGGCTGACCGCGGCGAGATTCCAGTAGCGGCGGGACAGGCAGGGGCGTATCACCGCCCGCAGAAGCGGCACGCGCCGCATGAGGTACAAGCGCGGCACTGAGCGCCGCACCGGCAGAAAGCTGGATAAACTGACGTCTGCTGAAAGACATTGAATTTCAGACCTTTTACGCGTGGCGCTGAACCGCCAACTCTGTTTTTATTGCTGTCATTGCTGTGCTGCGTGCACGGCGAGCAACGTCATGCTGACTCACCGTGGGGCATCCATGCAGAATAGTCCGATAAAGGGCTTATCGGTTAGATTTTACCGTTTTTTTCGCGTTCTTCGACTTCGGCGTTCAGCTCTTCCAGCTTGGCCGCCATCAATTCCCGGCAGTGAGTCGCCAGCTTGCGCACCGAAGAGGATTCGAATTGTTTCACGTCTACCGGCGGCAGCATTTCCACAATCACCAGTCCGTTTTTCAGGCGGTTGAGGTTAATCTTGCCGTGAGTATTCGATACCACAATCGGAATGATCGGCACGCCTGCGGCAACGGCGGCATGAAATGCCCCGGTTTTAAAGGGTAACAACCCACGACCACGGCTGCGCGTGCCCTCCGGGAACATCCAGAAGGAGATGCGTTTTTTATTAAACTGATCCACCAGCTCACCGATCGTCCCGTGTGCTTTGGCGCGGTTGTCACGATCGATCAGCAGGTTGCCGGTCAGCCAGTAAAGCTGACCAAAAAAAGGTATCCACAACAGGCTTTTTTTACCGACGGTGACCGTTGTTGGCTGCACAATCTTGGCTGCAGTGACCATATCGTAGTTGTTCTGGTGGTTAGCGATGTAAATCGCGTTGCCGTAGTTATCCGCGCCTTCGGGCCGACGAAGCTCAACTTTAAGCCCAAACAGCGTCGATAATTTGCCAAACAGGTGACCAAAGGTCGCAACGTGGCGCGGATTACGTGGCGAGAACAGGCACCAGATACAGCCAAAAAAACTCAGCAATATTGAATAAATCACTACGATAATAGTGCGTAATATCAGTAACATATTTTCCTCAATGTGACACGGCTGGCCGGGGCCAGCCGGGTGAATTACGCGTCGCTGTCCGCGCTGCCGGGACGTGCCGGCGCATCCAGTTCGACCCGATCAATTTTTTGCAGGCCGCGCGGCAGCAGTGTGCCACGACGGCCGCGATCGGCACGGAACTTCTGCAACTCTTCACTGCGTAACAGCAGCTTGCGTTTGCCAACGTGTAGCGTAATCGCACTGCCCGGTGGCAGGATCATCAGCCAGGCCAGTTTATCCGCTCCCGACGCGGCATCCGCAGACGGAATCGAGATAATCTTGTTGCCCTTGCCCTTTGACATCTGCGGCAGCTCGCCGACCGGGAACATCAACATCCTGCCCGCCTGCGTAATGGCCAGCAGCATGTCATCTTCGTGATGTACAGCCATGGGCGTCATCACGCGGGCATTTTCAGGCAGCGTCAGCAGCGCTTTACCCGCACGGTTGCGCGAAATCAGATCGTTGAAGGTACAGATGAAACCGTATCCGGCATCAGACGCCATCAGCAAACGCTGCTCTTCCGGCTCCATCAGCACCTGCTCCATAACTGCACCCGGCGGTGGCGTCAGCTTACCGGTCAGCGGCTCGCCCTGCCCGCGTGCCGACGGCAGCGAGGTGGGATCCAGCGTATAGCTGCGTCCGGTGGAATCGATAAAGGCCACAGGTTGGTTACTCTTGCCGCGCGCCGCCGCCAGATAGCTGTCGCCCGCTTTGTAGCTCAGCCCTGCCGGGTCGATGTCATGTCCTTTAGCACTGCGCACCCAGCCCATCTGCGACAGCACAATGGTGACAGGCTCGGACGGCACCAGCTCGGTTTCACTCAGCGCTTTCGCTTCTTCACGCTCACGCAGCGGTGAACGGCGGTCGTCGCCAAAATTGTTGCTGTCTGCCTGCAGCTCTTTTTTCAGCAGCGTATTCATTTTGCGTTCGGACGCCAGAATCGCCTGCAGCTGATCGCGCTCTTTTTCCAGCTCGCTCTGCTCGCCGCGAATCTTCATCTCTTCCAGCTTGGCCAAATGACGCAGCTTGAGTTCAAGGATCGCTTCAGCCTGGGTTTCGCTAATGTCAAAGCGCGACATCAGTACCGGTTTCGGCTCGTCCTCGGTACGGATGATATGAATCACTTCATCAATATTGAGGAACGCCACCAGCAAACCGTCAAGGATATGCAAACGGCGCAGCACGCGATCTAAACGGTAGTTCAGACGGCGGCGCACGGTGTCACGACGGAACACTAACCATTCAGACAGGATCTCCAGCAGGTTTTTTACCGCCGGACGGTTATCCAGGCCGATCATATTGAGGTTGATGCGGTAGCTTTTTTCCAGATCGGTGGTGGCGAACAGGTGGTTCATGACCTGCTCAAGATCGACGCGATTGGATCGCGGCACGATCACCAGCCGGGTGGGGTTTTCGTGATCGGATTCGTCACGAAGATCCTCTACCATCGGCAGCTTTTTGTTGCGCATCTGGTTGGCGATCTGCTCCAGCACGCGCGCGCCGGATACCTGATGCGGCAGCGCGGTGATCACCACTTCGCCGTCTTCTTTTTTCCACACCGCGCGCTGACGCACCGAACCGCGTCCGTTCTGATAGATTTTGCGAATCTCGTCACGAGGCGTGATGATCTCGGCTTCAGTCGGGAAATCCGGGCCCTGCACGATTTCCAGCAGCGCATCCAGGCTGGTTTTCGGATCGTCAATCAGGGCGATAGCGGCCTGCGCCACTTCACGCAGGTTGTGCGGCGGAATATCCGTTGCCATGCCCACCGCAATGCCGGTGGTGCCGTTCAGCAGGATGTTCGGCAGCCGCGCCGGCAGCATCTTGGGCTCCTGCATCGTGCCGTCAAAGTTCGGCACCCAGTCAGCCGTGCCCTGCCCCAGCTCGCCCAGCAGCACTTCGGCATACTTCGACAGGCGCGACTCGGTATAACGCATGGCGGCGAAAGATTTAGGATCGTCCGGCGCGCCCCAGTTTCCCTGGCCATCGACCAGCGGATAGCGGTAGGAGAACGGCTGTGCCATCAGTACCATGGCTTCATAGCAGGCACTGTCGCCATGAGGATGGTATTTACCCAGCACGTCACCGACGGTACGGGCGGATTTTTTAAATTTGGCGGTGGCGTTCAGCCCCAGCTCTGACATGGCATAGACAATGCGGCGCTGCACGGGCTTTAAACCGTCGCCAATATAAGGCAGCGCGCGGTCCATGATGACGTACATGGAGTAATTTAAGTACGCATTCTCAGTAAACGTATGCAGGGCAAGACGCTCTGCACCATCCTGCGTCAATTCGCTCATTAAGTCCTCATCCTCAC
>Ga0308156_1000287_pt1 | contig 129585 bp, 114 predicted proteins | sample PhyAR2_FD_201041 | JGI IMG/M metagenome (GOLD analysis project Ga0308156, IMG submission 201041) | Phyllosphere microbial communities from UC Gill Tract Community Farm, Albany, California, United States - DLSL A.R2 | ecosystem: Host-associated > Plants > Phyllosphere > Unclassified | place...
ACAGTGAAACGACTTCGCGCCGATGATAGTGCGGATTCCCGTGTGAAAGTAGGTCATCGTCAGGCTTTTATACTGATCAACCCCTCTACTCCTCCGAGTAGAGGGGTTTTTCTTTTGGGCCGCTGCCATCTGGCGCCCGTCCCAAGCCTCAGGCTGACTATCTTTTGCGCTTCAGCGCAGCCCCGGCAAGCACCTTGGCGCACGGCTGGATGCCGGTGTTTGGCACAATAGCTGGTTTTTGTTTTCAAGGACTGTCATGATCGAGCAAAGCTGTCTGCGCCAAGCGCAGCGCCGCTGTCTGCTGCATTTATTGGCGCTGTTGGGCGGCGCTGGCGCAGTATCTCCGGCGTTCGCGCTCTCGCTGGCCGATCTGACCAATACCGATGCCAGCCAGGGTATCAAGGCCGCGCTGACCCAGGGTGCGCAGGTGGCAGTGTCCCAATTGGGCCAGAACGGGAGCTTTTTCAACAACCCCCAGCTGCGCATTCCGCTGCCTGGCTATATGGGTGAAGCGGCCAAGATGATGCGCCGCTTTGGCCAGGGCCGCTATGTGGATGAGGTGGAACAGGGCATCAACCGCGCTGCTGAACTGGCTGTCCCGATGGGCAAGGATGTGCTCTTGGATGCCGTGCAGCGCATGACGCTGGACGATGCCAAGCGGATCCTGGGCGGCGGTGAGCGCTCGGTAACCACGTTCTTTATGGAAAAAACACGCCAGCCTTTGACGCAACGGTTTTTGCCCGCGGTGACCCAGGCGACGGGCCAGGTGGGTGTCGTGCAGCAGTACAACCAGCTGGTGGGTAAGGCATCGAGCTTTGGTGTGTCCAGCGATGCACTGGATCTGAACCAGTATGTGACCGGCAAGACCCTCGATGGTTTGTACGCTGTGATTGGCGAGCAGGAGCGCGCGATTCGCGAGAACCCGCTGGGCAGCGCCAATGCTGCTGTGCGAAAGGTCTTTGGAGCGCTGCGCTAAGCCATGGCGAAGAAGCACGCATCGACGTCGCAGCCTAACTGCCCTTGTGAATCTGGTGCGGCCTACAGCGCCTGCTGTGGCCGCTTCATTGCCGATTTTGAGGGGACGCCGGCACCTGATGCCGAGCACCTGATGCGGTCGCGTTACAGCGCCTTTGTGCTGGAAGAGCGTGCCTATCTGTTGGCCACCTGGCATCCCTCTACCCGTCCGTCGCAGCTGGATTTTGAGCCCCAGTGCCGCTGGCTGGGCTTGCAGGTGAAAGCCTTTGATCCAGTGGATGACAGCCATGCCGAGGTCGAATTTGTCGCCCGCTACAAGCTGCAAGGCCGCGCGGTGCGCCTGCATGAGCGCAGCCGCTTTGTGCAGGAGCAAGGCCGCTGGTTTTATCTGGATGGTGAGCAATTCTGATCACCACCTGTCATTTTTCGAGGATCCCAAAATGAACCCCAATGCAGGCTTTGAGGCCATGCTGTTTGATTGCGATGGTGTGTTGGTGGACAGTGAAGTCATCACCAACCGGGTGTTGTGCACGATGCTCAATGAGGCGGGCTGGGTGCTGTCGTCCGAGGATTGCCTGCAGCTGTTCATCGGCAAGATGGTGCGCAGCCAGAAGGAATTGATCGAGGCCAACACCGGCAAGCCGCTGACCGATGCCTGGATGGAAGAGTTCTATGAGCGCCGCAATCTGGCGCTGGAGCAGGATGTCAAAGCCATCGACGGTGCGGTGGAGGCCATCAAGGCTTTGCATGCCCAGTTCAAAGGGCAGATTGCCTGCGCCTCGGGTGCGGACCGCAAGAAGGTGGTGATGCAGTTGCGCATTGCCGGCTTGCTGCCTTATTTTGAAGGGCGCATTTTCAGCGGCCATGAGATGCCACGCACCAAGCCTTTTCCGGATGTCTACCTGGCGGCGGCTGCTGCACTGGGTGCCGATCCGAAGCGCTGCCTTGTGATTGAAGACAGCGTGACCGGCACCCAGGCGGGTGTGGCGGCCGGCGCTACCGTGTGGGCCTACCACCCGCCGGCGCATGCAGTCTGCTCGCAGGCCGATCTGGCGGCAGCCGGTGCCAGCCAGTTCTTTGAAGACATGGCCGATCTGCCCCAGTGCGTGGCCCGCGCATCGGCCCTGGCCGCCTGAGCAAACCTGGCCACCTCCTCGCAAAGCGGCGGACACTGAAGCGACAGGCCTGATCCCAGGCTGCACCTAGACTTTTCGTCTGGTTGCCACCTGGAGTTGTTATGGGGCCTGTGCATGAGTGGGATGCGGCGTTTGACTTCATCATTGTCGGTGCGGGCATGGCCGGCTGCATCCTCGCCAACCGCCTGAGCGCATCGGGCCGCTTCCAGGTGTGTCTGCTGGAGGCTGGTCCACCCGATCACCACCCCTACATCCACATCCCCGCCGGCTTTATCAAGGTCGGCTACAACCCGCGCTACACCTGGCCATTCAAGACCGCGCCCGATGACGCCACCTTGGGCCGCCAGGTGGTCGCGCAGCTGGGCCGCACCCTGGGCGGCTCCAGCGCCGTCAACGGTTTCAACTATGTGCGCGGCCAGGCCCAGGACTACGATGACTGGGCGGCACAAGGCGCCACCGGCTGGTCCTATGACGAAGTGCTGCCGTACTTCAAGCGCTCGGAGCGGCGCCTGGCCATCTGTGATGTGAACTACCGGGGGCTGGAAGGCGAATTGCCGATCACCGACTGTGACTGGCGCCACCCGCTGTGCGATGCCTTTATCGCCGGCGCGGCCAGCCAGGGCATTCCCTCGGGCAAGGACTACAACGCGGGCAAGCAGGAGGGCGCTGGCTATTACCAGCGCTGGATCCACCGGGGCTGGCGGGTCAGCGCCGCCAAGGCTTTTTTGCGCCCGGCCAAGGGGCGCGCCAATCTGCGGGTCATCTGCCGCGCCCAAGTCAGCCGTCTGGTGATGGAGGGCACACGCGTCACCGGTGTGGAATACGCGGCCGAGCCCGGCGGCCCGCTGCGGCGCCTGCAGGCCAGCCGCGAAGTGGTGGTGGCGGCCGGTGCCATCAATTCGCCCAAGCTGCTCAACCTGTCCGGCCTGGGCGATGCACAGCGTTTGCAGGACCTGGGCATTGCGGTACAGCAGCACCTGCCTGGCGTCGGCGAAGGCCTGCAGGACCATATGATGCTGCGCTCCATCGTGCGGGTGCAGAACGCGCCGACCTTGAACACCACCGCCCGGGGCTGGCGGCTCTGGGGCCAGGTGGCGCGCTGGCTGGTTCGCAAGCCCAGCATTCTGGCCATCAGTCCTTCGGTGGCCTATGCCTTCTCATCGGCACAGGCGCCAGGCGCGCGGGCGGATTTTCAGTTCCATTTCTCACCGGGCAGCTATGCCTCCGGCATTGCCGGCCAGCTCGATGGCTTTCCCGGCATGACCTTGGGCTTTTACCAGCTGCGCCCCCAGAGCAAGGGCCATGTGCGCTTGGCCTCGGCCCATGCCTGGGACAGCCCGGTGATCCAGCCGCACTACCTGCACCATGAGGCCGACCAGCGCCTGGTGGTGGAGGGCCTGCGCCAGGCCCGGCGCCTGCTGCACAACGCCGCCTTGGCGCCCTATGTGGCCAGTGACGAGGCGCCGTCCGCCCAGCTGCAATCCGACGAGGAACTGCTGCAGTTTGCCCGCGAGCGCGGCAGTACCGCCTGGCATTTCATGGGCACCTGCCGCATGGGCGCGGCCGGCGATGGCCAGTCCGTGGTTGACCCCCAACTGCGCGTGCATGGCATGGCCGGATTGCGGGTCGCCGATGCCTCGGTGATGCCCGCCATGCCCTCCGGCAACACCGGTGCGCCGACGATGATGATTGCGGAAAAGGCGGCGGACCTGCTGCTCGCGGCACACCGCGACTAAGGGGTTGTAGTTACGAAATCTTACCTAGGAGAAACCCAGAAGAGCGTTTGCGGCATCCGCCGCTATATTGAAGAAGACAAGGGCCTCGTGCGTGCGGGAGAGGCTGAGCAAGAGATTTTGACAACAAAGCAAGGAGACAAACATGTACAAGGTCGTCTATCGTTTGACGCAGGCTGCGGCGTTGGTTACCAGCGCTTTTGCCTTTTCGGCCCAGGCCCAGGACATCAAGATCGGCTACACCGCCGACCAATCGGCCAGCGGCGTGGCCGAGCTGGGCATTTCCGGCCGCTGGGGCTTTGAAGCCGCTATCGAGGACATCAACAAGGCCGGCGGCATCATGGGCCGCAAGCTGGTGGGCGTCATCCGCGATGACCAGGGCACGCCGCCCAAGGCCATCCAAACCGTGCAGGAGCTGATCGACAGCGAAAAGGTCAGCGGCATCGTCGGCCCGGCCAACTCCGGCAATGCGCTGGCCTGGCTGCATATTCCGCAGCAAAAGAAGGTGCCGGTGATCGTGCCCATCGGTACTGCCACCGAAATCACCACCCGCTACGCCAAGGAACCGCAGAACTACCTCTACCGCATCTCGATGGTGGACCGCGAACAGGTTGCCTTGCTGGGCGCCTATGCCGTCAAGGCCTCGAAGGACAAGAAGATCGCCATCCTGGCGGACTCCACCGGCTACGGCCAGGGCGGCATCAAGGATGCGACCGAGATTCTGGCGCTGCATGGCGTCAAGCCCGTGGCGGTCGAGAAGTACGGTCCGAAGGACACGGACATGACCTCGCAGCTCAACAAGATCAAGGCGGCAGGCGCGGACACCGTGATCATCTACGGCATTGCCGATGGCGCCGCCCAGGTGCTGCGCAGCATGGAGAAGATCAACTACATGCCCACGACCTTGGGCACCTGGGGCAACCTGAGCTCGCTGCTGCCCAAGATGGCGGGCACCAAGCTGGCCGAGCACCTGATCATGGCGGCCTCGACGACCGAAGACACGTCCGCCAAGACCAAGGCCCTGGGCCAGCGCGTGCGCGTGAACTTCCCGACCCTGACGACCTTCCCCTGCGCTGCCCAGGCCTATGACTCGGTGATGCTGCTGGCCGCTGCGATGAAGCAGGCCAACAGCACCGATGGCGAGAAGGTTGCCGCTGCGCTGGAAAACCTGAACAGCACCGAAGGCGTGATCAAGACCTATGACAAGCCCTTCAGCAAGACCAACCACGAAGGCCTGAGCGTGAGCGACTTCTACCTCGCCCGCTGGAAGGGCAGCGACGTGGTGCGCTTTGAAGACAGCGTCTACAAGTCGCTGACGCCCGCGGATCTGAAGAAGTAAGGCATCGACTCGTCAGGCCTGCGCCCGCCCCATGCGGTCCGCAGGCCTGGTTTTTTAGCGGCAATGTGTCTGGGGTGCGTATGCTGGATTCGATACTGCAGGCGGTCTTTAGCGGACTAGCCTTGGGAAGTATTTATGCCTTGGTGGCGGTGGGCTTCAATATCACCTTCAACACCACCAAGACCTTGAATTTTGGCCAGGGCGAGTTCCTGGTCGCGGGCGCGTTTGTCGCGGTGTCGGTGCTGCTGCTGCTCGCCGGCAAAAACATCACCGACAGCCTGGTGCCCGCCGATGTCAGCCTGTGGCGCTATGTGCTCAGCCTGCTGGGCACGATGGCCGTTCTGGCGCTGCTGGGCCTGTTGCTGTACTACGCCGCCGTGCGGCCCTTTGTGGGGCGCGGCGGCATGGCCTGGGTGATGAGCACCATCGGCTTTGGCATCATCATCCAGAACACGGCGCTGGCCATCTGGGGCCCTGCGCCCCTGGTCATGCCCTCGCCACTGGGCAGCGAGGTGCTGCGCATTGGCAATGCCGGTGTGCTGCCCCAAGAGGTGCTGGTGCTGGTCTGCAGCGTGGCCGTGTTGTTGGCGCTTGACTATGTGATGCGCCACACCCGCATCGGCAAGGCCGTGCGCGCGGTGGCGCAAAGCGGCAGCGCCGCCACCCTGATGGGCATCAATGTGACGGCCATCGTCGTGCTGGCCTTTGTCATCAGCTCCAGCCTGGCGGGCCTGGCCGGTTTGCTGATTGCGCCCATCACGACGGCATCGGTCTTCATGGGCATGAGCCTGGCGCTCAAGGCCTTCTCGTCCGCCATTCTGGGCGGGCTGACCAGCCCACGCGGCTGCATGCTGGGCGGCTTTGTGCTGGGCCTGATTGAGGCGCTGGTGGGCCTGTGGCAGGCGGAGATGCGCGAGATCAGCATCTTCTTGCTGATCATCGTGGTGCTGGTCGTCCGGCCCCAGGGCCTGCTGGGCCAGAAGATCGTGGAGAAAGTCTGATGAACAGCGAGATCAAGCACTACGGCTGGCTGGCGCTGGTGGCGGCGCTGGTGGCCGCCATCCCGCTGATGACCAGCAACGACTTCTACCTGCGCATCGTCTTTCTGATTGGGGTGAACTACATCGCCGCCTCGGGGCTGAATGTGCTGGTGAACTACACCGGCCAGAAATCACTGGGCCATGCCGGCCTGTTTGCCGTGGGCGCCTATGCGGTGGCCCTGCTCACCACCCGCTGGGGCTGGAACCCCTGGGCCGCTTTTGCGATGGCAGGCGTGCTGGCCGGCCTGTTTGGCGTGGTGATTGCGCTGCCGGCGCTGCGGGTCAAGGGCCCGGCGCTGGCCATGGTGACCATTGGCTTTGGCATCGTCGTCGAGAAGGTGGTCTCTGAATGGCAGGATGTGTTTGCCGGCCAGCAGGGCATCTATGGCGTGGTGCCTTTGAAGCTGGGCGACCAGATGTTTGCCTCCTCGCACTGGGTCTGGTTTGTGCTGGCTCTGTGCGTGGTGCTGCATATCATGTTCCGCCACCTGCTGGCGGGGCGTTTTGGCCGCGCCTTCATGGCCGTCAACACCGCCGAGGTGGCGGCCGAGAGCGTGGGCGTCAGCGTCTACAAGTTCAAGGTGCTGGCCTTTGTCATCAGCGCCTTCACCTGCGGCATTGCCGGCGCGCTGATCACGCAGCAGAACCAGTACATCAACTCTGACTTCATCACCTTCAACCTGTCGGTGTTCTTCCTGCTGGTGGTGCTGTTTGGCGGTAACTCCGTCTACGGGCCGCTGCTGGGTGCGGTGGTGCTGACCTTGCTCGATTCGCTGCTGTCGCGCTGGCCGGGCGTGCAGCATTTCACCTATGGTGCGCTGCTGCTGTTTGCGCTGTACGCCATGCCCAATGGCCTGGCCGGCACCTTGCGCAGCCTGGCGCGCAAATACGCACCGGGCCTGCTGCCCACGCCGCAGCTGCCGCAGGATCTGCCGGCCTGGCAGCTCAAATCGGCCGCACCGCTGGCCAGTACTGGTGCCGAGGGCTTGCTGGACGGTCGCGGCATCTACAAGGCCTATGGTGGCGTGGTGCCCACCAATGAGGTGGATCTCTGCATCAAGCCCGGCCATGTGCATTCGCTGATCGGGCCCAATGGCGCGGGCAAGACCACCTTGCTCAACATCCTGTCGGGCATTGTGGTGCCCGAGCGCGGCACCATCCAGTTCGCGGGGCAGAGCATTGTTGGCGTATCGCCCAATCGGATCGCCCGCATGGGCCTGGGCCGCACCTTCCAGAACCTGCGGCTGTTCAGTGACATGACGGTGCTCGACAACGTCAAGGTCGGCTTGCATGCGCATATCCAGGCGGGCTTCTTTGCCAGCCTGATAGGGGTGGGCAAGGCCCGGCGCGCCGAGCTGGCCGCACGGGATGAGGCCTTGCAGATCCTTGACCGCCTGCAGCTGCGCGACAAGGCGCTGCATACCGCAGGCAGCCTGCCCTATGGCCTGCAGCGCCGGCTGGAGCTGGCGCGCGCGCTGGCCACCCACCCGCGTTTGCTGCTGCTCGATGAGCCGGCCGCCGGCCTCAACCCGCAGGAGACGCAGGAGCTGATCCAGGTGATTGCGCGCATCCGCGATCTGGGCATCACCGTGCTGCTGATCGAGCACCACATGGACCTGGTGATGGCCGTGTCCGACCACGTGATCGTGCTCGACTACGGCCAGAAGATTGCCGAAGGCACGCCCCAGCAGGTGCAAAGCAATCCGCGTGTGATTGCCGCCTACCTGGGCAGTGACGATGAATCCGAGGACGAAGCGATGAACGGAGGCACCCATGCCTGAGCAAACACCATTGCTGCGTGTCGAGGCGCTGGAGCTGCACTACGGTGCCGTGCAGGCACTCAAAGGGGTGTCGCTGCAGGTGCATGCCGGTGAGGTGGTCACCATCATCGGTGGCAATGGCGCAGGCAAGAGCACCCTGATGAAGGCCATCTCGGGCCTGGAGCCCACAGCGGCGGGCCGCATCGAGTTCCTGGGCCAGGACATCACCCGCATGCCCGGCCACCTGCGCGTGCCCTTTGGCATCGCCCAGTCGCCCGAGGGACGGCAGGTGTTTGCCGACCAGAGCGTGCATGACAACCTGCTGCTGGGCGCCTACCACCGCAAGGATGGCGCCGCCGCGATTGCCGCCGATGTGGAGCAGCAGTTCAACACCTTCCCCCGGCTGCGGGAGCGCCGTGCACAGATGGCCGGCACCATGTCGGGCGGCGAGCAGCAGATGCTGGCGATTGCGCGTGCACTGATGTCGCGGCCCAAGCTGCTGCTGCTCGATGAGCCCTCGCTGGGCCTGGCGCCGCTGATCGTTAAGGAGATCTTTGCAATCGTGCGCCAGCTCAAGGCGCAGGGGGTGACCATCTTGCTGGTCGAGCAGATGGCCAACCAGGCGCTGGCCGTGGCCGACCGCGCCTATGTGCTGGAGACCGGCCACTTCACGTTGCAGGGCGCAGCAGCCGATCTGCGGCGCGACCCCAAGGTACGTGCCGCGTACCTGGGAGCCCATGCATGAGCGCGCAGGCCGCCGACAGTTTTGACTATGTGGTGGTCGGCAGCGGCGCGGCCGGGGCCATCGTCGCTGCCCGTTTGGGTGAGGACCCGGCGCTGCGCATCTGCGTGCTCGAAGCCGGCCCGCCCGACCACCGGCCCTACCTCAAGCTGCCGGCCGGCTTCATCAAGGTGATCTTCAACCCGGCGGTGGCCTGGCAGTTCAGCTCCGAGCCGACCGAGCGCACCGCTGGCCGGCGCATTCCGCTGCCCCAGGGCAAGACCTTGGGCGGCTCCACCTCCATCAATGGCCTGGTCTACAACCGGGGCCAGCGCGAGGATTTCGACGGCTGGGCGGCACAGGGCAATGCCGGTTGGTCCTATGACGAGGTGCTGCCGTATTTCCAGCGCAGCGAGCATTTTGTCGATGGCGGCGATCCGGCACTGCGCGGCCACAACGGGCCGCTCAATGTCAGTCTGCCGCACTGGCCGCACCCGATTTGCGAGGCTTTTCTGGACGGCGCCGCCGAGCAGGGCCTGGCGCGCAACCCGGACTACAACGGCGCCTACCAGCAAGGCGTGGGCTATTTCCAGCGCAGCATCCACAAGGGCTGGCGCATGAGCACGGCGGGCTGCTTTCTGCGCCCGGCCGTGCGGCGCGGCAACGTGGATGTGCGGACCGGCGCGCAGGCGCTGCGCATTCTGGTCGAGGGCGGCCGCGCCTGTGGTGTGGAGTACCTGCAGGATGGCGTGCGGCGCCAGGTGATGGCGCGGCGCGAGGTGGTTGTCAGCGCCGGCGCCATCAATACACCGAAGCTGCTGCAGCTGTCAGGCATTGGCGATGGCGAACGGCTGCGCGCTTTGGGCATTGCCACCCAGGTGCACCTGCCCGGTGTGGGTCAGCACCTCAAGGACCATTTCTCGGTGCGGCTGGTCGCATCGGTGAAGAACGCCACCACGATCAACGAACTGGCGCGTGTGCCACGCCTCTGGGGCCAGGCCTGGCAATGGCTGCGCGGCAAGCCCAATATCCTGCAGCTCAGCCCCTCGGTGGTGCACTGGTTCGCGGCCGCGCAGCCGGGGCTGGAGCGGCCCGATCTGCAAGGCGTGTTCTCCCCAGCCAGCTACCGCGAGGGCTATGTGGGCCAGCTCGATGTGTTTCCGGGCATGACCTGCGGTGTCTGGCAGCACCGGCCGCAGAGCATGGGCACGGTGCAGTTGGCGTCAGCCGACCCACTGGCCGACCCGGTGGTGCAGCCGCGCTACTTGGCGGAAGAGGGTGACCGCCAGACTCTTATTCGCGGTGTGCGCCAGGCCCGGGCCTTGCTGCAGAGCCAGGCGCTGGCGCCCTACCGGGTGGACGAGGTCATGCCCGGCCCGCAAGTGCAGTCCGATGACGAGATCCTGGACTTTATCTACCGCTACGGTGTGTCGTCCTACCACCTCAACGGCACGGCGCGCATGGGCCCCCGGCCGGAGGCGGGTGCCGTCGTCGATGCCCAGCTGCGCGTGCATGGTCTGCAGGGGCTGCGGGTGATCGATGCCTCGGTGATGCCCGAGATCACCTCGGCCAACACCTGCGCGGCCACGATGATGATTGGCGAAAAGGGCGCGGACCTGCTGCGCCGCGCGAGCTAGGCAGCTGGCCCAGCTTGCAGTGCAGCAGCGCGCCTAGCGCCGTCAGCGCTTTTTGTGCGCCCGCATGTCCAGCACCTGGGGCAGGCTGCGCACATCCTGGCCTGCGGCCAAGATCCGGTGCTTCTGGATCTTCTGCGTGCCGGTGGTGGGGATCTCGTCGGTGAACCACCACCAGCCTGGCACCTTGTAATAGGCCATCTCCTGCTGGCAGAACGCAAACAGCTCCTGGCAGATGGCGGTGCCGGGCGCCACACCGTCCGTCAGCACAATGCTGGCCAGCACCTCTTCTTCGCGGATGTCATCGGGCGCGGCCAGCACGGCCACCTGGTGCACCTTGGGGTGGGACAGCAGCACGGCCTCCACCTCGGCGGCCGCAATGTTCTCGCCGGAGCGGCGGATGATGTTCTTGCGCCGGTCCATGAAGTGCAGCAGGCCATCGGGGTCCTGCAGCACCACATCGCCGGTGTGGAACCAGCCGCCTTCCCAGGCCTTGGCGGTGGCCTCGGGGTTGTCCAGGTATTCGCTGAAAAAATGCTTGCGCGGGGTCTCGGCCGAGTGGCGCACCAGCATCTCGCCAGGCGTGCCGGGCGGCACTGGCTGGCCGCTCTCATCGGCCACCCGCACCTCCAGCCCCGGTGCACCCCGGCCGAAGGAGCGTGTGCCCACCTGGCGGTCGTGGCCATGGTCGGAGAGGGTGCGCACCACCTCAGTCATACCCCAAAGCTCGATCAGCGGAAAGCCAAAGCGCTGCTCGAAAGCGGCATGCAGCTGCGGCTCCACCCCGGCGCCATAGCCAAAGCGCACGCAGTGCTGTTTTTCCCAGTCGGACGGCGGCTGCTTGAGCAGCCGCGGAATGATCACGCCCAGGTAGTGGACGATGGTGGCGCGGCTGCGGGCCACCTCTTCCCACCAGCGGCTGGGCTGAAAGCGGTCGGTCTGGATTTGGCAGCCGCCGCTCAGCAGCATGCAGTAGAACGACAGGATGGAGGCATTGACATGGAACAGCGGCAGCGGGTTGAACAGGCGCTCGCGGCCTTCCTGGATCGACACATGGCCGGGGTGGGATGCATACCACTTGCCAGCGGCCAGCTCATAGGCATGCGACAGCACACAGCCCTTGGGCTGGCCGGTGGTGCCCGAGGTGTAGAGGATGCTCGCCGGCGTGTCGGCGCTCAGGTTGCCCGAGGGCTGCGAGCGCGCTGCTGGCAGCGTGACGGCGCTGCCATCTTGCGGATCGGTACAGACAAGGGCCGGCTGGTTGCGCGTGTCCTGCAAGGACTGCTGCAGCGCCTCCAGCCGCTCGGGCAGGCAGACGACCAGGTCCAGCTGCGCATGGTCGATCAGGTAGTTCAGCTCGCGGCGCTTGTAGTCGGGGTTGATGGGCACACAGCAGATGCCCAGGCTGTTCATTGCGAGCTTGTGCCAGAGGTGCTCGGGCCGGCTTTCCAGAAACAAGCCCACACGGTGGCCCACGCCATAGCCGGCCGTCTGGTAGCTCGCCTGCAGCCGCGCAATATGGGCGCCGGCCTGTGTGTAGCTGAACTCGCAGCCCTCGGGCAAATAACTGCGCTTGGGGTTGGCCGGCACCGCCAGCAGGCTGTGCTCGGGGTAGCGCGCAATGGCGGCCTGCAGTGCCTGGCCAATGGTGGTCTGGTCGGTGATGGCGATCATGTCGAGGGGCTTCCAGGCAAGGTCAGGGCCGGATCAACGGCGACGGAATGGGGTCGATCTGCTGGTCCAGCGCGGCCTGCTTTTCGGCCTCCAGGCTGCGCAGGAAGGCGGCACGCTGCTGCAGGTGCATCCAGTAGTGCTGGGTGGCCGGCCCCCATTGCGAGGACATGCCCAGGTAGTCCGACAGCATCAGCGCATAGCCCACGGCCACATCGGCGGCCGTGAAGCGGCCTGCGCAGAGGTAGGGCTGGTCGGCCGGCATGGCCTGGGCGGCGGTCTCCAGCGCGCGCAGCCGGCCCAGAAACCAGCGTTCATAGTCTTCGGCCACCTGGGGCTGGCGCCGTACGGCGGGCTCAAAGAACTGGTAGCGCAGCACCAGGGTCTGCGGAAAGGTCAAGGTCGCATCGGACATGTGCAGCCAGTTCAGGTAGCTGCCGTAGGCGGGGTCGCTGGGCTGTACGTCCAGGCGCTGGGCGGGGTCGCGGCTCGCCAGGTACTGGCAGATGGCGGCGGACTCGGTCATGCGCGTGTCGCCATCGATCAGCAAGGGCACGGTGCCCAGCGGGTTGAGTGCCAGATAGTGCTTGGCCAGTGCGCGGGGCGGAAAGGGCAGCATCTGCAGCCGGTAGGGCAGGCCCAGCTCTTCCAGCATCCATAGCGCGCGGAACGAGCGCGCGCTCACACAGTGGTACAGCTCGATCACAGCAAGTCTCCATCCGATGTTGTGCCGCCATCTTGGCACGAATGGACGCCAGTGGCTGCCCTGCAGGTGTCAGCCAGGTTGCAAATCGGGCCGGTGTCAGGCCGACATCCGCTGCGCCTCAGGCCGGCGGGCGGGTGCTCTTGCGGTACTCGGCCGGGGACATGCCCATCCAGGTGCGGAAGGCGCGGATAAAGCTCTTGTCGTTGCTGAAGCCGGCCAGCTGCGCAATCTGCTTGATGGGGCGGTTGCTGCGGTGCAGCAGGGTCAGTGAGCGTTCGCGCCGCACCTCGTCCTTCAAGGCCTGCAGCGATGCGCCCTCGTCCTTGAGCTGGCGGTGCAGGGTGCGCAGCGACAGGTGCAGCTTGGCCGAGAGGCTGTCGGCGCTGTGCATGGCCGAGGGGTCGGCGGCCAGCAGCTGGCGCACGCGCTGCACCATCAGCCGGTCGCGCCGGTAGGGGCGCACGGTCAGTGGCAGCGCACGCTGCAGCATGCGTTGCAAGGCCGCCTCATCGCGGGCAATCGGCAAGGCCAGGTAGCGCGCATCAAACTGCATGCGGGTGACCGGCGCGCCAAACTGCACATCGCCGGGGAAGAGCAGCGCATACACATCGGCATGGGCGGGCGCCTCGAACGGAAAACTCACCTTGAACAGCGGCAGCGACGAGTCGACAAACCAGCTCGACAGCCCATGCATATTGCGCAGCATGGACACCAGGCAGAACTCGCGCAGCTCGCCCAGGCCAGTGTGCTCGATGATCTCGACCGTGGCGGTCTCTCCCTGCACCTGCAGGCTGAGCGCCAGGTCATCGGTGAGCAGGCCATGGTGGCGGCACCAGCGCTTGAGCGCCACCCCCAGGTTGGGGCTGGTGAGCGAGGCGCGCGCCAGCATGCCGTAGCTGCCCCAGGGCAGGCGGCGGCTGAACCAGCCCAGGGCCTCGTCGTCCAGCTCCTGCATCGCGGCATCGGAGAGGGTCTCGAACTGCAAGGCAGTGATGCCGGGGCCATCTTTTTCGACCGCCAAGGGATCGATTTGCGCCAATTGCAGTGCACGATCCGCACTCAGCCCCCGGTGCTGGTAGGCACGGGCGATCGCCCGGACAAAGGCCATGGGCGTGACTGCGGGGTGGTGCACGACGGCAGAGGAGGGCAGGGGTTTGGGCATGGAGGGTGGGGTTTAAATAGCGCCAAGCAGGGCCATTGTACTGGCGACATTTGCAACCATCCTGCCATCATTTGCGCGGCACGCTCGCGTATCCTGAATAGATAGGAAAAGGGCCGCCAACCAGACGGCTGGCGCGGCGGACAGGAGACACCATGAGCGAGACCAGATTGACCAGCAGCTATGCACGGGGCGCCAGCGAGCCGCGCCTGCTGAACAAGACCATCGGCCAGCAACTGAGCGAGACGGCCGCCCGCTTTGGCGCGCGTGATGCGCTCATCAGCCGCCACCAGGGCCTGCGCCTGAGCTACCAGCAGCTGCTGGCGCAATCGCAGCAACTGGCCAGTGCCTTGCTGCGCGCCGGCATCGCCAAGGGCGACCGGGTCGGTATCTGGTCGCACAACAATGTGGAATGGGTGCTGCTGCAGCTGGCCACCGCCCATGTGGGCATCATCCTGGTCAACATCAACCCGGCCTACCGCACCTCCGAGTTGGCCTATGCGCTGAACAAGGTGCAGTGCAAGGCGCTGTTCGTGATGGAGCGCTTCAAGACCAGCGACTACCTGGGCATGGTGCGCACGCTGGCGCCTGAGCTGGAAACCCAAGCCAGCGCTGCGCTGCAGATCGAGGCCCTGCCCGATCTGCGCCTGGTGGTCTGGATCGATGTCGCAGGCCAGGGCCAGGAGCAGGCGGGCATGCAGCGCTTCTCGCGCTTTATCGCCAGCGGCGATGCGGCCGACCCGCAGGTAACGCAGATCGGCGCGACCTTGACGCCTTATGACCCGATCAACATCCAGTTCACCAGTGGCACCACGGGCTTTCCCAAGGGCGCCACGCTGACCCACCGCAATATCGTCAACAACGGCTATTTCATTGGCGAGGCAATGCGGCTGACAGAAGAAGACCGGCTTTGCATCCCCGTGCCGCTCTACCACTGCTTTGGAATGGTGCTGGGCAATATGGCCTGCATGACGCATGGTGCGGCCATGGTCTACCCCAATGATGGCTTTGATGCGCTGACCGTGCTGGAGACGGTGCAGGCCGAGCGCTGCACCGGCCTGCATGGCGTGCCCACGATGTTTATCGCCGAGCTGGACCACCCGCGTTTCGCCGAGTTCGACCTGTCGAGCCTGCGCACCGGCATCATGGCTGGCTCGCCCTGCCCGATCGAGGTGATGAAGCGCGTGGTCAGCCAGATGCATCTGTCCGAGATCACCATCGCCTACGGCATGACCGAGACCAGCCCGGTCAGCTGCCAAAGCTCGACCGACACGCCGCTGGACAAGCGCGTGTCCACCGTCGGCAAGGTGCATCCGCACCTGGAGGTCAAGATCGTCAGCCCCGAGACCGGCGAGACCGTGGCCCCCGGCCAATCCGGTGAGCTCTGCACGCGCGGCTACTCGGTCATGCATGGCTACTGGGGCGACGAGGCCAAGACGCGCGAGGCCATCGATGGCGATGGCTGGATGCACACCGGCGACCTGGCCACGATGGATGCCGAAGGCTATGTGAACATCGTCGGCCGCATCAAGGACATGGTGATCCGGGGCGGCGAGAACATCTACCCGCGCGAGATCGAGGAGTTCCTCTACACCCACCCGCAGGTGCAGGATGTGCAGGTGGTGGGCGTGCCCGACAGCCGCTTTGGCGAGGAGCTCTGTGCCTGGGTCATCGTCAAGGCCGGCCAAAGCCTGGATGCCGAGGCACTGCGCAGCTACTGCAAGGGCCGGGTGGCCCATTACAAGGTGCCGCGCTATATCGAGTTTGTCGAGGCCTTCCCGATGACGGTGACCGGCAAGATCCAGAAGTTCAAGATCCGCGAGGCGATGATCGAATCGCTGAAGCTGGATGTGAGCAAGACCGCCTGAGACCGGCAGAGCGCCGCCATGCAGCACCCGCCTGAACGATCAATGCCCTTCCAGCTTGGCAGCTTGCTTGGCGGCGGCGCGGCGGGCCACTTCCAGGCGCTTGCGCAAGGTGATCTCGCTCAGGTCCAGCTCCTGGACCAGGCTGCGCAGCGATTCGTCGTTGATGCGGTTGTTGTGCCGCTCGGCGTAGATGGTGTGGCGCTCGACCTTGATGCAGTTGAGCCGCATCTCCAGCTCGGCCACATAGCGCAGGCGCCGCTCCTGCACGGCGTCGGGCGTGGCCAGGTCCTGCACCTCGGCGGTTTCGGGCGTGCGCTCTTCGTCGAGCAGGTCGATACGGTTGCGGTACTCGCGCGCAATCCGGCCTTCGATTTCATGCTGCTGGGCCTGCCATTCGGTGGGCTGCTGGGCGGCATCGTCGTCGCTCATCGCCAGGCTGTTGATCGCCGCGCGGCAGGCTGCAATGCGCGCCTGGCGCTCTTCGCGCACCGATTCGGGCTCGCTCACCGCCTGCACGCGGCGCAGCACCAGCGGCAGGCCGATGCTGCCGATCACCAGGGTGAACAAGATGGTGCCGGTGGCCAGAAAGATCAGCATGTCGCGTGCCGGAAACGGCTGGCCGTTGTTCAGCAGCAGCGGCACGGACAGCGCACCAGCCAAGGTGACCGCACCACGGATGCCCGCCAGGGTCGTGGCCAGGTTCAGCCAGAGATCGGGCTTTTTGACCAGCTTGCCGGTCTGGTGGGCCTTGTGCAGGCTGCGGCTGACGCCCAGCATCAGCCAGATCCAGCGCAGCGCCAGCAGCGCGATCGAGATGATGGCCACATAGCCCACCAGAATCCACCAGTCATGGCCGGCATCGCGCAAGGTCACGCCAATGATCGAGGGCAGCTGCAAGCCCAGCAGCAGGAAGATTGCGCCATTGAAGGCCGATTCGACCATGGCCCAGGTGCCGGCGGTCTGCATGCGCTCGGAGATGTAGTCGGCGCGGTTCAGATCGCCAAAATTGGTGGCCACGCCAGCGGCCACGGCTGCCAGAATGCCGGAGAGGCCAATCTTTTCGCCCAGCAGGTAGGCTGCAAAGGGCAGCAGCACCAGCAGCAGCACCATCTGGGTGGCGGCCACATCGCCCAGGCGGCGGGTGACGGTATCGCGCAGGTAGCTGAAGCCCCAGCCCACCGCAGCGCCTACGCCCAGGCCGCCCAGGGCGATCCACAAAAATTCCTGCGTGACCTGGGTCCAGGAGAACACGCCGGTCAACGTGGCGGCGATGGCGAATTTCAGCGCCACCAGGCCCGAGGCATCGTTGAGCAGCGATTCGCCTTCGAGCACATGCATGGTGTGGGCCGGCATGCCCAGGTTGCGCGTGATGGCCGAGACGGCCACCGCATCGGTGGGCGATATCACGGCGGCCAGCGCAAAGGCCACGGTCAGCGGGATCTCCGGAATCATCCAGTGGATCAGGTAGCCCAGGCCAATCACGGTAAACAGCACCAGGCCAAAGGCCAGCCGCAAAATAGGGCGGTACAGCGCAAAGAACTCGCGCTTGGGAATGCGCCAACCATCGGCAAACAGCAGCGGCGGAATGAACAGCAGCATGAACAGGCCGGGATCGAAATCGATATGCAGGCCTTGTTGCGGCCAGGACAGCGCAGCGCCCAGCATGATCTGGATCAGCGGCAGCGGAATGGCCCGGATGTAGCGCGCAATGATGCCGGTGACGGCACCGATCATCAGGACGAGCAGGACGGTTTCGACGGTGTGCATGGTGCGGATTCGTTTGGCAGCAGACTATTTTTAAAGAAAACGCGTTTCTGAACGGAACGCTAGAACATTGAAGAGGACAAGCATGAGCAAACTCGCAACCCAGCTGAATGCCCGGTCGGCAGATTTTCAGACCAATGCGCAAGCCATGCGCAGCATTGTGGAGGACCTGCGGGCCCAGTCTGCCAAGGTGGCGCAAGGCGGTGGTGAAGCCGCACGGGCCAAGCACCTGGGCCGGGGCAAACTGCTGCCGCGTGACCGCGTGCAGATGCTGCTGGACCCCGGCACGCCCTTTTTGGAGCTGGCGCCACTGGCTGCGCTGAACATGTACAACAACGATGCACCGGGTGCGGGCTTGATCGCCGGCGTGGGCCGGGTCAGCGGGGTGGACTGCATGATCGTGTGCAATGATGCCACGGTCAAAGGCGGCACCTATTACCCGATGACGGTAAAGAAGCATTTGCGCGCCCAGGAAGTGGCGGCGCAAAACCGCCTGCCCTGCATTTACCTGGTCGATTCGGGCGGCGCCAACCTGCCCAACCAGGACGAGGTCTTCCCCGACCGCGAGCACTTCGGCCGCATCTTCTACAACCAGGCCAATATGTCGGCCCAGGGCATCGCGCAGATCGCCGTGGTCATGGGCTCCTGCACCGCAGGCGGCGCCTATGTGCCGGCGATGAGTGATGAGTCCATCATCGTGAAGAACCAGGGCACGATCTTTTTGGGTGGCCCACCGCTGGTGAAGGCCGCGACTGGCGAGGTGGTGAGTGCCGAAGACCTGGGCGGTGGCGATGTGCACACCCGACTATCCGGTGTGGCCGACCACCTGGCCGACAACGACACCCATGCGCTGGCGCTGGCCCGCAAGGCCGTGAGCCACCTGAACAAGGCCAAGCAGCCTAATGCGGCTGACAAGGCACCGCAGGCACCGGCCTACCCAGCCGATGAGCTGTATGGCGTGATCCCCGTCGATACGCGCAAGCCTTTCGACGTGCGCGAAATCATCGCCCGCATTGTCGATGGCAGCGATTTCGACGAGTTCAAGGCCCGCTTTGGCGCCACCCTGGTCTGCGGCTTTGCCCGGGTCGAGGGCATGGAGGTGGGCATCATCGCCAACAACGGCATTCTGTTCAGCGAGTCGGCCGTCAAGGGCGCGCACTTCATCGAGCTGTGCTGCCAGCGCAAGATTCCGCTGGTCTTCCTGCAGAACATCACCGGCTTCATGGTGGGCCGCAAGTACGAGAACGAGGGCATTGCCCGCCACGGCGCCAAGCTGGTGACGGCGGTGGCCACGGCCAGCGTGCCCAAGTTCACCATCATCATCGGTGGCAGTTTTGGCGCCGGCAACTACGGCATGTGCGGCCGGGCCTACAGCCCACGCTTCCTGTGGATGTGGCCGAACGCACGCATCAGCGTGATGGGCGGCGAGCAGGCGGCCAGCGTGCTGGCCACGGTCAAGCGCGATGGCATCGAGGGCCGGGGCGGCGCCTGGACGGCGGAGGAGGAAGAGGCCTTCAAGGCACCCATCCGCCAGCAGTATGAGGACCAGGGCCACCCCTACTACGCCTCGGCTCGCCTGTGGGATGACGGCGTCATCGACCCGGCCGATACCCGCCGCGTGCTGGCGCTGGGCCTGGCCGCCACGCGCAATGCACCGATCGAAGACACCAAGTTCGGCGTCTTCCGCATGTAAGGCCCTGAGACAGAGAGGACTCCATGAAAAGCACATTTCTGACCGTCGAAGCCGCTGGGCCGGTGGCCACCATCACGCTGACCCAGCCCGATGTGCGCAATGCCTTCAGCGATGAGGTGATTGCCGACATCACCCGCGCCTTCAGCTGGGTGGGTGCGCAGGCCCAGGTCCGCGCCGTGGTGCTGGCTGCCGAAGGCCCGGCCTTCTGCGCCGGCGCCAACCTGAACTGGATGCGCGCCATGGCCGACTACACCCGCGAGGAGAACCTGGTCGATGCCGGCAAGCTCGCCGAGATGCTGCGCGTGATCTACACCTGCCCCAAGCCGACGATTGCGCGGGTGCAGGGCGATGTCTACGCCGGTGGCATGGGCCTGGTGGCCTGCTGCGACATGGCGGTGGCGGCCAGCCACGCTGGTTTTTGCCTCAGCGAGGTGAAGATCGGTCTGATCCCGGCGACCATCAGCCCCTATGTGATCCGCGCGATGGGCCCGCGTGCGGCGCACCGCTACTTTCTGACCGGCGAGCGCTTTGACGCTGCCGAAGCGTTGCGCACCGGCTTTGTGCACCAGGTGGTGGAGGCCGAGGCGCTGGACAGCGCTGTCGATGGCCTGCTCAAGCACCTGCTGAGCGCCAGCCCGGCCGCAGTGCAGGCCTGCAAAAAGCTGGTGCTCGATGTGGCCGGTCGCGAGGTGGACGAGGCGCTGATCGCCGAGACGGTGGCCGGCATTGCCGATATCCGCGCCAGCGCCGAAGGCAAGGAAGGCGTGCAGGCATTCTTGAACAAACGCAAACCCAGCTGGCTGGGAGGCTGAAGTACGCATAACGCGGCCTTGGATGGCAGACAGCAAGCAGGCGTTGGCGCTATAAACAGCGCGTTTGCTGACTGGCACTGAGGAGCCCCACCATGGATACCTGGAACACCATCGTCAACTGGCTGCACGGCATGGGCCTGCATCTGGACAAGGACACCGCCCAAACGGTGGGGCAGGCGGCCGACCAGGTCGGCCAGGTGGCCGGCCAGATGGGCCAGGCCATGGCGCAGTGGGACTGGGGCCAGCTGATGGCCCTGGCGGCCGCGCTGGGCTGGGCCAGTGGCTTTCGGCTCTACGCGGTGGTGTTTGTGACGGGCATGCTGGGCGCGACGGGCGTGCTGCACCTGCCCGGCGGGCTGACGGTGCTGCAGCAGCCGGTGATCCTGGTCATCAGTGGCGCGCTGCTGTTTGTCGAGTTCTTTGCCGACAAGATTCCCGGCGTGGATTCGGTCTGGGATGTGGTGCAGAGCGTCGTGCGTGTGCCCGCTGGCGCGGCCTTGGCCGCCAGCGTGTTTGGTACCGACAACGCAACGATGGCCACGGCGGCCGCCTTGATGGGCGGCACCCTGGCGCTGAGCAGCCAGGTGGCCAAGACCACCACGCGCGCAGCGATCAACACCAGCCCGGAGCCGTTCTCCAATTGGGGGGCGAGCCTGCTGGAAGACGGGGTGTCGGTCGGCGCAGTGTGGCTGGCCATCAACCACCCGCTGGTGTTTGCGGTGGCGCTGGCCGTGGTGCTGGTGCTGATGTGGGTGATGACCTGGGCGCTGTGGAAGTTTTTGCGGGCTGTGGTGCGCCGGATTCGCCGGTGGCTCGGCCATGAAGAGCCGGTGGCCCTGGCCGCCACCGGCGCGGATCACCAACGATATTGAACCAGGGCTTGCGAAGGCGGGCCGGGGACAGGGAAGAAGACTGAGGAGATTGTTGTATGTTCTCGAAAATTTTGATCGCCAACCGTGGTGAGATTGCCTGCCGCGTCGCCGCTACCGCCCGCCGCATGGGTGTCAAGACCGTGGCCGTGTACTCTGATGCCGACGCCCATGCCAAGCATGTGGCCGCCTGCGACGAGTCCGTGCACATCGGTGGCAGCGCCCCCAAGGACAGCTACCTGCGCTGGGAACGCATCATCGAGGCCGCCCAGGCCACCGGCGCCCAGGCCATCCACCCCGGCTACGGCTTTCTGAGCGAGAACGAGGACTTTGCCGCCGCTTGCGCCGCTGCGGGCCTGGTCTTCATCGGCCCGCCTGCCAGCGCCATCCGGGCAATGGGCCTGAAGGCCGAATCCAAGCAGCTGATGGAAAAGGCCGGCGTGCCGCTGGTGCCGGGCTACCACGGCGCAGGGCAAGACCCGGCCCTGCTGCACAAGGAGGCCGACCGCATCGGCTACCCGGTGCTGATCAAGGCCAGCGCCGGCGGCGGTGGCAAGGGCATGCGTCTGGTGGAGAAGAGCGAGGACTTTGCCGCCGCGCTGGAATCCTGCAAGCGCGAGGCCATCAACAGCTTCAGCAATGATGCGGTGCTGATCGAGAAATACGTGCTGCGCCCGCGCCATATCGAGATCCAGGTGTTTGGCGATACGCAAGGCAACTGCGTCTACCTGTTCGAGCGCGACTGCTCGGTGCAGCGCCGCCACCAGAAGGTGCTGGAAGAGGCCCCGGCACCCGGCATGACGGCTGCGCTGCGCCAGCAGATGGGCGAGGCGGCGGTGGCAGCGGCCAAGGCCGTGGGCTATGTGGGTGCGGGCACGGTGGAATTCATCGTCGAGCAGCCCGGCGGCTACGACCAGCCCGAGGCGATGAAGTTCTACTTCATGGAGATGAACACGCGCCTGCAGGTCGAGCACCCGGTGACCGAGGCCATCACCGGCGAGGACCTGGTGCAGTGGCAGCTGCTGGTGGCCAACGGCCAGCCGTTGCCCAAGCAGCAGGCCGAGCTGAAGATCAGCGGCCACGCGATCGAGGCGCGTATCTGCGCCGAGAACCCGGACAACAACTTCCTGCCCGCCACCGGCACCTTGCATGTCTACCGCAAGCCCGACTGCAGCAGTTTTGCGATCAGCGATGTGCGCATTGACGATGGCGTGCGCGAAGGCGATGCCATCAGCCCGTTCTACGACAGCATGATCGCCAAGCTCATCGTCCATGGCGCAGACCGCGCCCAGGCGCTGGCACGGCTGGATGCGGCGCTGGCGGCCGTGCGCATCGTCGGCCTGCAGACCAATGTGCAGTTTCTGCGCCATATCCTGGCCACGCCCTCGTTTGGCCAGGCCAAGCTCGATACGGCACTGATCCAGCGCGAAGAGGCGCTGCTCTTCAAGCAGCGCGGCCTGGGCCTGGATACCGCTGCGGCCGCTGCCGTGGTGGCCGAGCTGCTGCAGGAGCGCGCTACCGAGAGCAACGACCCCTTCAGCCGCCGCGACGGCTGGCAATCGCATGGCGTGACCGAGCGCCGTTTTGACTTTGAGTTTGGCGGCGACAAGCTGCAGGCGGCGCTGCGCTACGAGGCGGGCGGCCTGGTGCTGACGGTGGGCGATGCCACCGGCCCGCTGCAGTTCAGCCCCAACGGCGAGCTGGTGGAGCTGCAGTTCAACGGCCAGCGCGACCAGGTGCAGACCTGGCAGCAGGGCGAGGTGGTGCATGTGTTTGCGCCGCGTGGTGCGGCCGAGATCACCGCCATCGATGCGCTGGCCCATGCCGGTGACGCCGGCAGCGAAGGCGGGCGCCTGACGGCGCCGATGCCGGGCAAGGTGGTGTCGTTTGCGGTCAAGGCGGGCGACAAGGTCAGCAAGGGCCAGCCGCTGGCGGTGATGGAGGCAATGAAGATGGAGCACACGATTGCCGCCCCAGCCGATGGCGAGGTGCTGGAGCTGCTGTTTGCACCCGGCGACCAGGTGACCGAAGGCGCCGAGCTGCTCAAGCTGCAGGTTGCTGCGTCCTGACGTATGCGCCTCTGCGCTGTCTGTGACGGCGCTGCGCTGCTTTCTGTGCTGAAATGCCGGCCATGAAAATTCTCGTCTACACCGACAGCGATGCGCTCCAGCCCTGGCTGGACGCGATTCGGCTGCACCTGCCCCAGGCGGACGCCAGCGGCTGGACCCCGGGCATGGCCCAGGCCGACTACGCGCTGGTCTGGAAGCCGCCGCAGCAGCTGTTGGACGAGCAAGGCGCGGGCCTCAAGGCCATTTTCAACATGGGTGCCGGCGTCGATGCGCTGTTCGCGCGCCGGCTGCCACCTGGCGTGCCGGTGCTGCGGCTCGAAGATGCCGGCATGGCCGTGCAGATGGCCGAGTATGTCTGCCATGCGGTCATCGACCATTTCCGCGACCTGGCGCCGTACCGCGCCCAGCAAAGCGACGGCGTCTGGGCACAGCAGCCCTTGCGCTTGCGCAGCGATTTTCCCGTCGGCGTGATGGGCCTGGGTGTGCTGGGCGAGCGCGTGTCCCGGGCGGTGGCGCAGTTTGATTTTCCGGTGCGCGGCTGGAGCCGCTCGCCCAAGCAGATCGCTGGTGTGGACTGCTATGCAGGCAGTGCCCAACTGCCGGCCTTTCTGCGCGCCACACGCATCCTCGTCAACCTGCTGCCGCTGACCCCGCAGACCGAGAACATCATCGACGCCAGCCTGCTGGCGCAGCTGCAGCCGGGCGCCTATGTGATCAATGTGGCGCGCGGCGCGCACCTGGTCGATGCCGACCTGCTGGCGGCGCTGGACAGCGGCCAGGTCGCTGGCGCCACACTGGATGTGTTCCGCACCGAGCCGCTGCCCGCCGGCCACCCGTTCTGGCAGCATCCGCGGATCCGCATCACCCCCCACAGCTCTGCCCGCACCTTGCCCGAAGAGACCTTGCAGCAGATCCTGCACAAGCTCCAGGCCTTTGCCGCCGGAGAGAAGCCTGGCGGCATGGTCTATGCCGATCGCGGATACTGATTCCGCCCCCCGTTTTTGAGAAATACTCCAGGAGACGCCCCATGGCCCGCTATCCCCAACGTGTCCAATTGATTGATGTCGGCCCCCGTGACGGCCTGCAGAACGAGAAATCGCCAGTGCCGGCCGCCGTGAAGATCGAGCTGACCCACCGGCTGCAGGAGGCAGGCCTGACCGAGATCGAGGTGACCAGCTTTGTCAGCCCCAAGTGGGTGCCCCAGATGGGCGACAACGCCGAGGTGATGGCGGGGCTGGCGCGCAAGGCCGGTGTGCGTTATTCGGTGCTGACCCCGAACATGAAGGGCTATGAAGCGGCCGTGGCCTCCCAGCCCGATGAGATTGTGGTGTTTGGCGCGGCCAGCGAGGCCTTCAGCCAGCGCAATATCAACTGCTCGATTGCCGAGAGTATCGAGCGCTTTGCCCCTGTGGTGGAAGCGGCCAAGGCCGCCGGCATTGCCGTGCGTGGCGCGATGAGCTGCACCGTCGGCTGCCCCTATGAAGGGGAGATTGCGCCTTCGCGCGTGGCCTACCTGGCCGAGCTGATGAAGGGCATTGGCGTGGAGCGCGTGGATGTGGCCGACACCATTGGCGTGGGCACGCCGATCAAGGTGCAAAAGGCGCTGGAGGCCACGTTGCAGTATTTCGATGTTGACCATGTCAGCGGGCATTTCCACGACACCTATGGCCAGGCGCTGCCCAACACCTTGGCCTCGCTGGAGCTGGGCATCTGGAACTTCCAGTCTTCCATCGCCGGCCTGGGCGGCTGCCCCTATGCCAAGGGCGCAACCGGCAATGTCGCCACCGAAGACCTGGTCTACATGCTGCATGGCATGGGCATCGAGACCGGCATCGACCTGGACAAGCTGGTCGATGCGGGCATCTACATCAGCGACTTTTTGCAGCGCAAGCCCAACTCGCGCGTGGCCGTGGCGCTGATGAACAAGCGCGCGGGCTGAAGGGCCGAGGCGGGGGCACGAATGCCCGGGGTGCTGCAGCCGCAGGCGCAAGTCGGCACAATCATGGCTTAACCAGGAGTCAAACCATGTGTGGAGCGGAGTTGCTGAGCCTGCCCGAAGGGGTGCAGCGGGTAGCCAGGGTGCTGCAGGACAAGGGCCATCCGCATGGGCCGCAGATGCTGGAGGTCTCAGCGCGCACGGCCCAGGAGGCCGCCGATGCGCTGGGCATTGCGCTGGGCCAGATCGCCAAGAGCATTATTTTTCGCCGCAAGATCGACGATGCCTGCGTGCTGGTCATCACCTCGGGCGATTGCCGCGTGGACGAGACCAAGGTGGCGGCGCTGGTCGGCCCGGTAGGCCGTGCGGATGCGGACTTTGTCAAAGCCCGCACCGGCTTTGCGATTGGCGGTGTCTCGCCGGTCGGCCATGTGACCCAGCCCGTTACCCTGATTGACCGCGAGCTGTTCCGCTTTGAACAGATCTGGGCTGCAGCAGGCCACCCGAATGGCGTGTTTGCGCTGGCGCCAGCCGATCTGCAAGCGCTGACCGGCGCGCCGGTGGCCGATGTGGTCAAGGAGGTGGCATGACAGAACAAGTGGACAAGCCGGTGGCGTTGCCGGTGGCATCGCCCGCGCCACTGGCTGCCCGCACCAAGCAGGTGCGCGTCACCGGTGCCTTTGCGGCCAGTTACGCCGATGTCGTGCCATCACCCTGTGTGTCGCTGTGCAAGATGAATGCGGACCGCAGCCACTGCATCGGCTGCTACCGCTCGATCGACGAGATCCGCGCCTGGTCCAAGGCCGATACCGCTGAACGCCAGCAGATCTGGCTGCAGGCGCTGGGCCGTGCGGGCCTGGGCATCAATGGCCGGCCGCTGGTGCCGACCGTCTGACAGGAGCCGGGTATGAAAAGCATCGATTTCTACCTGGACTTTGTCTCTCCCTACGCCTGGCTGGCCTTCCATGCACTGCCGCAGGCGCTGCAAGGCCATAGTGTGCATGTGCGCTACCGGCCCGTCCTGCTGGGGGCGCTGCTGCAGCAGCATGCCAACCCCGGCCCGGCCGGCATTGCCGGCAAGCGCGAATGGACCTACCGCCATGCCAGCTGGCTGGGACACAGCCTGGGCTGCGGTCTGCAGATGCCCGCCCAGCACCCCTTCAACCCCTTGCCCTTGCTGCGCCTGGCCTTGCGCACCGGCCAGGGCGGCTGCATCAACCGCTTCACGGCCGATGCCATCTTTCGCCATGTCTGGCTGGGTGGCGCCGATGCGCTGGATGCGCAGCGCCTGCAGGCCTTGGAGCAAACGCTTGCCGAGCAGCTGCGCCATGGCGACGCGGCTGAGCAGGCGGCCAAGCAGGCCTTGCGCAGCAATACCGATGCGGCGGCGGCCGCTGGTGTGTTTGGCGTGCCCAGCATGGTGCTGGACGACAAGCTGTTCTGGGGCCTGGATGGCCTGCCGATGCTGAGCGCCTACCTGAACGGCGATGCCTGGTTTGCCGATGACCAATGGGATGCGGCAGCCGACCGCCCCTCCGGCTTGGCCAAGCGCTGATATGCGCTGATTTCCGGCTTCTGCGCCGCTGAAAACACCTTTCCCAGCGGTTTTGCCAGCCCTGGGACTTTCCCTTGGTTGCTGCTGCAGTGCAGCGATTTTCCACATGGCAAAACGGTTTCTGCGGGTTGCGCTGGATTTTGTCAGCGAATTGTCAGCAGCTTGCAAGCTAGTGTTGGAAAACCGTCAGACTTGGGTCAGCGCTTGCTTGAAGAATGCAGTGTCCGCCAAACAAAAGAGCGGCAACACTACTAGGAGACAACAGCATGGCAACCAGTGCAGCAGCACGGCCGATGACAAAGGAGGAGCGCAAGGTCATCTTTGCCTCGTCACTCGGTACCGTTTTTGAGTGGTACGACTTCTATCTCTACGGTTCGCTGGCGGCCATCATCGCCAAACAGTTCTTCTCCGGACTGGACCCAACCTCTGCCTTCATCTTCGCGTTGCTGGCCTTCGCGGCCGGCTTCATCGTGCGCCCCTTCGGCGCGCTGGTGTTCGGCCGCCTGGGCGACATGATCGGGCGCAAGTACACCTTCCTGGTCACCATCTTGCTGATGGGCGCATCGACCTTCATCGTCGGTATCCTGCCCAACTACGCCAGCATTGGCGTGGCAGCGCCCATCATCCTGATCGTGCTGCGCATGCTGCAAGGTCTGGCGCTGGGTGGTGAATACGGTGGTGCTGCTACCTACGTGGCCGAGCATGCACCGCATGGCAAGCGCGGTGCCTACACCTCCTGGATCCAGACCACGGCAACCCTGGGCCTGTTCCTGTCCTTGCTGGTGATTCTGGGCACGCGCACCGCCATGGGCGAGCCTGCCTTCAATGACTGGGGCTGGCGCATTCCGTTCCTGGTGTCGATTCTGCTGCTGGGCGTGTCGGTGTGGATCCGCATGACCTTGTCCGAGTCGCCGGCGTTCCAGCGCATGAAGGCCGAAGGCAAGACCTCCAAGGCACCGCTGCGTGAATCGTTTGGTCAGTGGAAGAACCTGAAGATCGTGATCCTGGCGCTGATCGGCCTGACCGCTGGCCAGGCCGTGGTCTGGTACACCGGCCAGTTCTATGCGCTGTTCTTCCTGACGCAGCAGCTCAAGGTCGATGCCGTCAGTGCCAATCTGATGATCGCCGTGGCCCTGCTGATCGCCACCCCGTTCTTCGTGATCTTTGGTGCGCTGTCCGACAAGATCGGCCGCAAGCCCATCATCATGGCGGGCTGCTTGCTGGCTGTGCTGACCTACTTCCCCGTGTTCAAGATGCTGACCGAAGCGGCCAACCCCGATCTGGCAGCGGCGCAAGCCAAGAACAAGGTGGTGGTCGTGGCCAACCCGGCCGAGTGCTCCTTCCAGTTCAACCCAACGGGTACCTCCAAGTTCACCAGCTCCTGCGACGTGGCCAAGCAACTGCTGGCCGCCAATTCGGTGAGCTATGAAACCGAGGCCGCACCTGCTGGCACGACGGCGGTCATCAAGATCGGCAACGACACTATCCCCAGCTATTCGGCTGCGGGCCTGAGTGGTGACGATCTGAAAGCCAAGGACGGCGCTTTCAAGAAGGCTGTGGCCGAGACCCTGGCCAAGGACGGCTACCCCGCCAAGGCCGACCCTGCCAAGACGAACAAGGTCTTGACCGTCGTGCTGCTGACCTACCTGGTGCTGCTGGTGACCATGGTCTACGGGCCGATTGCCGCGATGCTGGTGGAAATGTTCCCCACCCGCATCCGCTACACCTCCATGTCGCTGCCCTATCACATCGGCAATGGCTGGTTTGGTGGTCTGCTGCCCACGACAGCCTTCGCGATCGTGGCCCAGACCGGCAACATGTACAACGGCTTGTGGTATCCGATCATCATTGCCGGTATCACCTTTGTCATCGGTACCTTGTTCGTGCGTGAAACCAAGGATGTGGATATTTACGCGAACGACTGAAACGCAATACTGCGAGACGGCCCTGGATATTCGCTTGGCGTAATCACCCAAGGCCTTCAACTCTCAACAGCACCTGCGGGTGCTGTTTTTTTTGCCTTGGTGCGCTCTCATGGTTAATACCAAGGTCTGTCATCGAAGTGTGGTAGCGATGCGTCACTCCTTGAAAAACTGCCTGATATTCAGCACGTTCAATGGGGTGTGCCGCCTAGAATTCATCCTACGCGACGAGCTTGAATTTGCCCTCCGCAAATCACCGCAACGTCCAACCATATTTTTATTACTCCATCCCCGAGGACACTATGCGTTCACTGAATCGTTTGATGATTGCCACCTTGGCCATTGCTGGCTCTACCGCTGCACTGGCGCAAAGCAGCGTGCAGGTTTATGGCCGTGTGAACACCTCGGTGGAGCGCCAAAAGGTGGGTGATGTCTCCACCACCGGTCTGTTCAACAACGCATCGCGTATCGGCTTCCGTGGTACGGAAGACCTGGGTGGTGGCCTGAAGGCTGGCTTCGTGCTGGAATCGGGCTTCAACTCGGACGACGGCTCGGGCACCGGTTCGGCTGGTGGTCTGACCTTCCGCCGCCAAAGCGAAGTGAACCTGGCTGGCAACTTCGGTATGCTGCGTCTGGGTACCTTCACCTCCGAGTCGTACTACGCAGTGGCCGACTACGGCGTGCTGGACCAGCCTAACCATGACACCGGTTCGCTGTCGGATGCGCTGTACAGCTACGTGATGCGCGACTCCAACAAGATCGCCTACCGCACCCCTGTGTTCCTGGGCGGCCTGACCATCGAAGGCGCCGCATCGTTCCACGAAAAGGCTGCCGGCACCAACGACAAGCACGGCTACGACCTGGCTGCCAACTGGGAAAGCGGTCCGCTGGCCCTGGGTGCAGGTTTCAGCAAGGTGGGTGGCGACAAGCAACTGGGCCTGCGCGCGCACTACACCATCAACGCCTTCCAACTGGGTGCCTACTACCAACGCTCTGACGAAGAGCTGCGCGGCAAGCGCAACGCTGCCCGCGTGACCGGTATGTACACCATGGGTGCTTCCGAGTTTGTCGCTGGCTTCGGCTGGGCTGGCAAGTGGGATGACGTCAGCAACAGCGGCGCACGCCAGCTGATCCTGGGCTACAACTACAACCTGAGCAAGCGCTCCAAGCTGTACGCTGGTTACACCAAGGTCGACAACAAGGCCAACGCGAGCTACGCCACCGGCATCTCCGGCGCCGACTTCAGCACCTTCGCTGCTGGTATCCGCCACAACTTCTAAGCAAGCCTCGGGCGCCCAGCGCGCCTTCTGCTTCACCACCCGCATTCGCAAGGAGGCGGGTTTTTTTATGCCTGTGATGCCTTCTGGCTGACGATGTAATCTCTGGCTCGCTGTCACGCTTGGACCTGCATTCTGGACGGATGCGGGTCTTTTTGTTTTTCACCATCAATGGGTCTAGGCTGATTCTGCTTAGCTCTCACGGTTATCTAAAAAATCTTCCCTGTATTAACCAAACTGTACTTTTTAAAATAGAAAATAACTATTAAAAATAGAGTTTTGGTATTAAATATAGATTGCTAGATCGGTTCTCGTGGAGAAATCGACGGTCCTTTCTCGCGATTTCAAAGACTATCCGTGAGGAGACAACATGCGTGTGCTGATTAACCGTATGACCCTGGCCGGCTTGGCCGCTGCCGGTGCGCCTGCCGCCATGGCGCAAAGCAGTTTGGAAATTTTTGGGCGCATCAATACCACCCTGGAACGGCAGAAAACAGGTGATGCCACGACCACCGGGCTGTACAACAACCGCTCCAGCATTGGCTTTCGCGGCACTGAAGATCTGGGAGGCGGACTGAGAGCAGGCTTTGTGCTGGAGGCAGATTTCAATTCCGACGATGGGTCCGGTCGTGGAGGTACAGGCATTGACTTCAGGCGCCACAGTGAAGTGAACCTGTCCGGCAACTTTGGCCGGCTGCGTCTGGGCTCGATGCCTTCCGAGACCTACATCGCCATGGCTGCCGAAGGGGTGATGGGCCAGCCCAACCACGACCTGGGCTCGCTGTCGGATGCGCTCTACTATTACCCGATGCCCGATGCCAACAAGATTGCCTATCGCACGCCGGTGTTATGGGGCGGCCTGACGATCGAAGGTGCCAGCGCCTTCCATGAAAACGCAGAAAACTCGGGCAACAGAAACGGCTACGACCTCACGGCCAAGTGGGCCCAAGGGCCGCTGTCGCTTGCCACAGGCGTCACCAAAGTCCATGACAGCACCACCATGGGCCTGCATGCCCAATACACCTTCGACGCCTTTCGAGTGGGCGCCTACTACCAGCGCACCGATGAAGACCTGCGCGGCAAGCGCAATGCGGCCCGCATCACTGCCTTGTACAGCCTGGGTTTATCGGATCTGATCGCGGGTGTTGGCTGGGCGGGCGACTGGAGCGGCGTCTCGGGCAGCAGCGCGCGCCAGCTGATCCTGGGCTACAACTACCACCTGAGCCTGCGTACCAAAGTGTATGCCGGCTACACCAAGGTGGACAACAAGGCCAATGCCAGATATGCCACCGGTACAGACGGGGCTGACTTCAGCACCTTTGCGCTCGGCATTCGCCACCACTTCTGAGCGGCCACCGCCCCACAGAGGCGCCCCGCGCGCCGTCCGCTGCCAGGCCCGCATTCGAGAGGATGCGGGCTTTTTCGTGGGTGACTGCCCTGTGGCCGGGATACATCGCCGATTTGCTATTATCTGTAAATATGTACAGTGTTTTGCAGGGCTTTGCCGCGAGCTGATTCAGCCGATGAATGAACTCCCTAGAATGGTTGTTCACGATCATTAGCCCCACGCAGTCGTGTCAGCCTTCCGAGTCTGGGCATCCCTGGCACTGCGCCGGGGGCCTGCTTATCCGGTTGATGGACTGCGCCAACGAATTACTGGATAGCTCATCGGTATGTCTCAGGAAAACATTCGCATCCGTGGTGCGCGTCAGCACAACCTCAAGAATCTGGATCTGGATATCCGCACGGGGGAGTTGACGGTGGTGACCGGGCCCAGCGGCTCGGGCAAATCCAGCCTGGTGTTCGACACGCTGTATGCCGAAGGCCAGCGCCGCTATGTCGAGACCTTCAGCGCCTATGCGCGCCAGTTTCTCGACCGCATGGACAAGCCTGCGGTCGACAAGGTTGAAGGCGTGCCGCCGGCGATTGCGATTGACCAGACCAACCCGGTGCGCAGCTCGCGCTCCACGGTGGGAACGATGACCGAGCTGAACGACCACCTGAAGCTGCTGGTGGCGCGCGCTGGCCATCTGTTTGACCAGCAGACCGCCTTGCCGGTGCAGCATGACACGCCCGAGAGCATTTACGATCAGCTGCTGCAGCGCACCCAGGCGGATGACCCGCGCATCGTGGTCACCTTCCCGGTCGAGCTGCCGGCCAACACCAGTGCCGAGCAGGTCGAGCAATGGCTGTCGGCCAGCGGCTTTACCAAGGTGCAGGCCGAGCGCGAGGTCGATGCCGTGCGCCACGCGGCTGCGGTGGACAGCAGCAAGAAAAAACCCAAGGCCGGCAAGCAGGCCTCGGCAGAGGCGCCCCAGCGGGTCAAGCTGCTCGATGTGGTGGCTGACCGCTTCCGCCTCAGCAAGGCCGCGAAGGCGCGCGTGATTGAAGCCATCGAGGTGGCCTTGAAGCGCGGCAGCGGCCATATGACGGTGTATGCGATTGCCGAGGCCGATGCCGATGGCCACACCGCCGAGCCGGCGCTGTGGAAGTTCTCGTCCGGCCTGCACTGCCCGGAAAGCGGCCTGCGCTACCGCGAGCCGACACCGTCGATGTTCTCCTTCAACTCGGCCGTGGGCGCCTGCGATGCCTGCCGGGGCTTTGGCCGGGTCATTGGGGTGGACTGGGGCCTGGTGATCCCCAACGACAAGCTGACCTTGCGCACCGGTGTGATCAAGCCGATCCAGACGCCGGCCTGGAAGGAGATCCAGGACGATTTGATGCGCCATGCCGAGGCGCAGGGCATTCCCCGCGATACCGCCTGGGCCAAGCTGACCGAGGCGCAGAAGGACTGGGTCATCAACGGCGAAGAGGGCTACAAGGACGGCAACTGGAGCCGCCAGTGGTATGGCATCCGCCGCTATTTCGAGTACCTGGAAACCAAGTCCTACAAGATGCATATCCGCGTCTTGCTGTCCAAGTACCGCAGCTACACGCCTTGCCCGGTCTGTGGCGGTGCACGCCTCAAGACCGAGAGCCTGCTGTGGCGCGTGGGCTCCAAGGCCGCTGCCGATGCGGCCTTGCCGCCCGCACAGCGCTTCATGCCGCGCGGGGTAGCCTGGAGCCGCGAGCAGCTCGAGGCCCTGCCAGGCCTGAGCCTGCACGACCTGATGCTGCTGCCGATTGTGCGGCTGCGCCAGTTCTTTGCCAGTATGGACATCCGCCGCAGCAACGATGGCGACGCACAGGCGCTGCGGCTCTTGCATGAAGAGATCAGCAACCGCCTGCAGTACCTCTGCGATGTCGGCATTGGCTACCTGACCTTGGACCGCCAGAGCCGCACCCTGAGCGGCGGGGAAGTGCAGCGCATCAACCTGACCACAGCCTTGGGCACCTCGCTGGTCAACACCTTGTTCGTGCTGGATGAGCCCTCGATCGGCCTGCACCCGCGCGATATGGAGCGCATCACCGTCGCGATGAAGCGGTTGCGCGATGCTGGCAACACCCTGGTGGTGGTCGAACACGACCCGGCAGTGATGTTTGCTGCCGACCGCATGATCGACATGGGCCCCGGCCCAGGCGAGAAGGGCGGCCAGATCGTGTTCGATGGCACCACGGCCGAGCTGCGCCATGCCGACACCTTGACCGGCGCCTACCTGGGCGGCCGCAAGCAGGTGGGCATGGGCGCCAAGCGCATGGTGACCGAGAGCACGCCGCGCCTGATTCTGGAAGGCGCGACCGAGCACAACCTGCAGAACGTGTCGGTGGATTTCCCGCTGCAGCGCATGGTGGTGGTGACCGGCGTGTCGGGCTCGGGCAAGTCCACCCTGATCCAGGATGTGCTGGCACCGGCCTTGATGCGCCATTTTGGCAAGCCGACCGAGCTGGCCGGCGCGCATCAGCGCCTGCTGGGGGCTGACCATCTGTCCGATGTCGTCTTTGTTGACCAATCGCCGATCGGCAAGACCGCGCGTTCCAACCCGGTCAGCTATGTGGGCGCCTGGGATGCCATTCGCGAGCTGTTTGCGACGGCGCCGCTGTCCTTGCAGCGCGGCTATACCGCTGGCAAGTTCAGCTTCAACAGTGGCGATGGCCGCTGCCCCACCTGCGGCGGCTCGGGCTTTGAGCATGTGGAGATGCAGTTCCTCTCCGACGTCTACCTGCGCTGCCCCGATTGCGATGGCAAACGCTACCGCGCCGAGATTCTGGAAGTGCGCATCGAGCGCGATGGCCGTTTGATGAACGTGGCCGATGTGCTGGAGCTGACCGTCAGCGAAGCCGCTGGCTTGTTCGCCAAGGACCGCGAGGTGATCCGTGCGCTGCAGCCCATCGTCGATGTGGGGCTGGAGTATGTGAAGCTGGGCCAGCCGGTGCCCACCTTGTCGGGTGGCGAGGCCCAGCGCCTGAAGCTGGCTGGCTTTTTGGCCGAGGCTGCCAAGAGCGCCTCCAAATCCAAGCAGAGCCTGGCGCGCAAAGGCACCCTGTTCCTGTTTGACGAGCCCACCACCGGCCTGCATTTTGAAGACATTGCCAAGCTGATGCGCGCGCTGCGCAAGCTGCTGGAAGCCGGCCATTCGCTGATCGTCATCGAGCACAACCTGGATGTGATCCGCGCCAGCGACTGGCTGATCGACCTGGGGCCCGATGCCGGTGAAGACGGCGGCAAGGTGGTGGAAGAGGGCACACCCGAAGAGGTGCGCAAATCAGGCCGCTCCTACACCGCGCAGGCGCTGCGCGACTACGAAGTGGCGATGCTGGGTGGGCGTGCCGACGGCCAGCCGCATGAGGTGCGCGAGCCGCGTGCCGGCTATGCGCTGGAACGCAGCGCGCAGGCCAGCGCAGCCGTGGCGCCCAGTGACAGCATCCAGATCATCAATGCCAAGGAACACAACCTGAAGAACCTGAGCGTCGATATTCCACGCGGCAAGTTCAATGTGGTGACTGGCGTGTCGGGCTCGGGCAAGTCGACCCTGGCCTTTGACATTCTTTTCAACGAAGGCCAGCGCCGCTACCTGGAATCGCTGAACGCCTATGCGCGCTCCATCGTGCAGCCAGCAGGCCGGCCCGAGGTCGATGCGGTCTACGGCATCCCGCCGACGGTGGCGATCGAGCAGCGCCTCTCGCGCGGCGGTCGCAAGTCCACGGTGGGCACCACCACCGAGGTCTGGCACTTTCTGCGCCTGCTCTATGTGAAGCTGGGCGTGCAGCACTGCACCAAGGATGGTGCGGCCGTGCAGCCGCAAACACCCGAGAGCATTGCCGCGCAGCTGATGACGCAGTACCGGGGCCAGCTGATTGGCCTGATGGCACCGCTGGTGGTCGCCCGCAAGGGTGTCTACACCGAGCTGGCGGACTGGGCGCGGCCGCGTGGCTACACGCATCTGCGCGTCGATGGCCAGTTCCTGCCGACCACCGGCTTTCCGCGCCTGGACCGCTTCAAGGAGCACACGGTTGAGCTGCCGGTGGCCAGCATCGAGATCAGGCCCGAGAACGAGGCGCTGCTGCGCGACAAGCTGGCCACGGCGCTGGAGCTGGGCAAGGGCGTGCTGCATGTGCTCTCGGCCATCGACAGCCTGGAAGCGGCGATGCTGGCGGGCAGCGATACGGCGGCCATCGGCCAGCTGCAGGTGTTCTCCACCAAGCGCGCCTGCCCGGTCTGTGCCACCAGCTATGCCGAGCTGGACCCGCGCCTGTTCTCGTACAACAGCAAGCATGGCTGGTGCCCCGATTGCGTGGGCACCGGTGTCAAGCTGACCAAGGACCAGCGCAAGGTCTACGACGACTCGGTGATGACCCAGGACAACCGGGGCCGCGAGCAAAGCTTTGAGGAGCCCGAGGCCGAGGATGTGGGCGAAACCACCTGCCCGACCTGCCAAGGCACGCGCCTCAATGCCACCGCGCGTGCGGTGCTGTTCCATGGCCAGGCGATCTCGTCGATCGCGCGCCTGTCGGTCACCGATGTGCGGCTCTGGATCGAGGGGCTGCAGCTGTCCGGCCGCGAAAGCGATATTGCCCGCGACCTGGTGCCCGAGATCCACAGCCGCCTGGCCTTTCTGGAAGAAGTGGGCCTGGGTTATCTGACCCTGGACCGGGGCGCGCCCACCTTGTCGGGCGGCGAGGCACAGCGCATTCGTCTGGCCGCGCAGCTGGGCAGCAATCTGCAAGGCGTCTGCTATGTGCTCGACGAGCCCACGATTGGCCTGCATGCGCGCGACAACCACATCCTGCTCAATGCGCTGCACAAGCTGGGCGCCAAGGGCAATACCCTGGTGGTGGTGGAGCATGACGAGGACACGATCCGCCGCGCCGACCATGTGATCGACATCGGCCCCAGCGCCGGCAAGCGCGGTGGCCGGCTGGTGGCCCAGGGCACGACGCAGGATGTGATGGATGCCGCCGATTCGCAGACCGGCCGCTACCTGCTGCATGCGATGCGCCACCCCTTCCAGCCGCGCCGCCTGGTGCATGGTGTGGCCGATGCGGTGGCCGCGCCGGTCGAAGACGCCAAACCCGTCGCCAAGAAACGCACCAAGAAGCAGATCGCCGCCGATGCAGCTGCCGCGCTGGCGGCCGACAGCGCCGAGGCCAATGCTGCGCTGGCCGCACCGGCCCGGGCCGATGCGATGGCACCGCTGCACTGGCTGTCCGTGCTGGGTGCCCACCTGCACAACCTGCAGAACGTGGATGTGCGCGTACCGCTCAAGCGCCTGGTGGCGGTGACGGGCGTGTCGGGCTCGGGCAAATCGACCCTGGCGCGCGATGTGCTGCTGAGCAATGTGGCCGCCTGGGTGGGCCAGCGCGCCACTAAGGCCGGGCGTGACGACATGGATGCCGGCAAGGCCCCGGCGCTGGTGGGCTGCAAGGGCCTGCAGGGCTTTGAGGGCATCGACCGGGTGCTGGAAGTGGACCAGACCCCGATTGGCAAGACGCCGCGCTCCTGCCCTGCGACCTATATCGGCTTCTGGGACACGATCCGCAAGCTGTTTGCCGAAACCCTGGAGGCCAAGGCGCGTGGCTACGCGGCCGGGCGCTTCTCCTTCAACACCGGCGAGGGCCGTTGCCCTGCCTGTGAGGGCCAGGGCATGCGCACCATCGAGATGAGCTTTTTGCCCGATGTGAAGGTGCCTTGCGAGGTCTGCCATGGTGCGCGCTTCAATGCCGAAACCTTGGCGGTGACCTGGCGCGGCAAGAGCATTGGCGAGGTGCTGCAGATGGAGGTGGACGAGGCCGTGGCCTTCTTCGCCAGCATGCCGAGCATCGCCCATCCGCTGCAGCTGCTGCAGGATGTGGGCATGGGTTATCTGACCCTGGGCCAGCCTTCGCCCACCTTGTCGGGCGGTGAGGCGCAGCGCATCAAGCTGGTGACCGAGCTGACCAAGGTGCGCGATGACATCACGCGCCGAGGCAACAAGGCGCCCCATACCTTGTATGTGCTCGATGAGCCCACCGTGGGCCTGCACATGGCCGATGTGGACAAGCTGATCCATGTGCTGCACCGCCTGGTCGATGCCGGCCACAGCGTGGTCGTGATCGAGCATGACCTGGATGTCATCGCCGAAGCCGACTGGGTGATCGACCTGGGGCCCGAAGGCGGCAACGCCGGTGGCCGCATTGTGGCTGCCGGCACGCCGGAGGACCTGGTGCAGGCAGGCACCCACACCGGCAAGGCGCTGGCGCCTGTGCTTGCGCGCTGAGTCGGTACTGGGCCGCCAGGGCAGGGCGTTTGCTGACAGCGCGCCCTGCCGGGCCTGGGCACAATTGCAGAACCATCTGCAAGGAGCCCTTGATGCATATTGACCCCCGGCACCCGGAAGCCCCGCCTGTGAAAGACCCCGCCCCGCTGCAACCACCACCGGTGCCCACGCCAGGCATTCCCTCGCCGATTCAGGAGTAGTGCCCAAAGGGCCTGGATAGCGCGGTCCGGCGGCGTATGATCGCGGTTTTCCGAGCCCCTGAAACCTGGCGAGCCACCATGCGCATATTGCTGATTGAAGACGAGCTGGAGATGGCCGCCTGGTTGGTGCGCGCGCTCAAGCAATCGAACATCGAAGCGGTACATGCCGCCCAAGCGGCGATGGCCACGCGCCTGCTGCCCGATGGCCGCTTTGATGTGGTGGTGCTCGACCTGCAACTGCCCGACCAGCATGGCTTTGACTGGCTGTCGGCCATGCGCGGCCAAGGCCGGCGCGAGCCGGTGCTGGTGCTGACCGCGCAAGGCGCGGTGCAGGACCGGGTTGAAGGCCTGCACCGGGGCGCCGATGACTACCTGACCAAACCCTTTGAAGTGGCTGAGCTGGAGGCGCGCCTGGCCGCGCTGCACCGGCGCAGCCAGGGGCGGGTGCAGGCGATGCAGCAATGCGGCTCGCTGCGCTATGACAGCAACCACCGTACCTTCTGGCTGGCCGATCAGATGCTCGCGCTGACCCCGCGCGAGCATGCGGCGCTCGAAGCGCTGATGGCGCGCACCGGTGCGCCGGTGGGCAAGTCCAAGCTGACGGCCAAGGTCTTCCCGCAGGACAGCAGCGTGAGCCCCGATGCCATCGAGCAGGTGCTGCACCGGGTGCGGCGCAAGCTGGCGGGCGGTGATGTGCATATCGTGACCGTGCGCGGCCTGGGCTATATGCTCGAAACCCTGCTGCCCAAGGGCCCGGGCAGCACGCTTTCAGCCTGAACACCATGCGCTGGCGCCTGCGCTCCTCCAACGGCCTGCGTCTGCGCCTGCTGTGGGTGCTGGTGCCCGTGCTTATGGGCCTGCTGGTGCTCGACAGCTGGCGTGACAGCGTCAGCCTGGCGCGCGAGCTGGAGCGCGCCTATGACCAGAGCCTGCTGGAGCCGGCGCAGGCGCTGTCGGACAACCTGCGCTGGGATGCGGAAGGCCAACTGAGCCTGGACGAGCCCTTGCACATCATCTCGATGTTCGAAGTGCTGAGCAGCCGGCGCAAATTTTTGCGCGTGCAGCTGCAGACGCCCGATGGCGCGCAGCAGCGGCTGCTGCTGGGTGCGAGTGCGTTCCCCGAGCCCACGCATGACCCGGCCGACCCCAGCCGCCCTTTCCGCGCGGCCGAGGATGGCACGCGCGTGTCGTATGCCGCCGAGGTGGACCACCAGCCAGTGCGGGTGCTGGCGCTGCTGCGGGTGCTGCATGACCAGTCGGGCCAGGAATGGCGCGTGCTGATCCAGACCGCGCAGACCAGCGCCGGCATTGAGCGCACGGTGCGCAGCCTGATGTGGGACAGCCTGCTGCGCGATGGCCGTACCTTGCTGGTCCTGGTGCTGGTGGTATGGCTGGGCGTGGCCTGGGGCCTGCGCCCGCTCCAGGCCTTGCGCCGGGCCGTGCAGCAGCGCCGCAGCGATGACCTGCAGCCGCTGGCCACCGAGGCTGTGCCCGGCGAGGTGCGGCCCCTGGTTGATGCGATGAACCTGCACCTGGCGCAGCAGCGCGATGCGCTGGCCCAGCAGCGCCAGTTTCTGGCCGATGCCTCGCACCAGCTGCGCACGCCCTTGGCCATTCTGAGCACGCAGACCGGCTATGCGCTGCGCGAGACCGACCCCGAGGCCGTGCAGGCCACCTTGCGCAGCATGCTGCAGCAGTTGCAGCGCGGCCGCCGCGTATCCGAGCAGTTGCTGGCGCTGGCCCATGCCAGCCAGCCCACCGCCCAGCAGGCGCTGGAGAGCGAGGTCTGCGATGCCAATGCGGTGGCGCTCGAGGTGGTGCTGGCCTACCTGCCGCTGGCGCTGGACAAGCAGCAGGACCTGGGCTGGACCGATGTGCGCGGCCAGGATTTTGACGGCGACGTGGAGGGCGAGGCCGACCCGGGCGCTGCGATGGCAGCACCGGTGCAGGCCGCGGCCACCGCCGTCTATGAGCTGCTGGCCAACCTGGTGCACAACGCGATTGCCTACACCCCTGCCGAGGGCCGCATCAATGTGTCGGTGCAGCGCGAGGGCGCCTGGGTGGAGATCCGCGTGCAGGACAACGGCCCCGGCATTGCGCCCGAGGACCGCGAGCGTGCCTTTGCACGCTTCAGCCGCTTGCAGGCCGATGCCGCGCTGGCGCCGGGCGGATCGGGCCTGGGACTGGCCATTGCCCGGGCCTATGTGCAGCGCTTCCATGGCGACTTGCTGCTGCAGGATGGCGATGCCAGCGATGGCGCTGCCGGCCGGGGGCTGACCGCCCTGGTGCGCCTGCCGCTGGCCCCCGTTCAGGCCTGAGCGCGCTGTCCTTTAAGGGACTGTTTTCGCTAAGTAGATTTACGTATTTTGAGGCCCGGTCCGACGTTTGGCAGCTGTTTGGCAGCTTCGTTTTCTAGACTTTCCGCGCAAGTTGTAAGAAAAGGAGACGAACATGAGTCAACACAGGTCCACCCTCGCGGGTGCGCATGGGCGCCGGGCGCCCGCCAAGGAGCGGCCATGAGCGCCGACGGCAAGAGCTACAACAAGGATTACTACGGCGGCGCGCTGATGATCCTGCTCGGTGGCAGCGCTGCCTACGCGGCACAAAGCTACAACATCGGCTCGCTGGCCCACATGGGGCCTGGCTACTTTCCGTTTGCAGTCGGCATTCTGCTGGCGCTGACGGGCGTGCTGATCGCGCTGAACGCCAAGAAAAAAGGCCCCGGTGACGAAGCCGCCTTGGTGGGCCACAAGCATGACATTCCCGATTTCCGGGGTGCAGCCTGCATCATTCTGGGCACCATTGCCTTCTACTTCTGTGGCGAGTACCTGGGCCTGCTGCCGGCGACCTTTGCCATCGTATTTATCTGCGCTTTGGGTGACCGCAGCAACAGCGTCATGGCCTGCTTTGTGCTGGCCATGTCGATGATGATCGTCGCCGTGGTGATTTTCTGGTGGGCGCTGCAGGTGCAGATGCCGCTGGTCAGGTGGGGGATGTAAGCCATGGGACAAGCACTGCAAGACCTTTGGTACGGCTTTGGCATCGCCTTCCAGGGCCATAACCTGATGTGGTCGTTCTTCGGCGTCCTGGTGGGCAACCTGATCGGCGTGCTGCCGGGCATGGGCGCGCTGTCGGCGATCTCCATTCTGCTGCCACTGACCTACACCATGCATCCGGTGCCTGCCATCCTGATGCTGGCCGGTATCTTCTACGGCTCCCAGTACGGCGGCGCCATTGGCGCCATCTTGCTGAACCTGCCATCGCACCCGCCCCATGCCGTGACCTGCCTGGACGGCTACCCGATGACCAAGAAGGGCAAGGGCGGAACCGCGCTCGGTATCACGATGATCTGCTCGTTCTTTGCCGCCTCGGTCGGCATCATCGTGATGATCTTCGCCTCGCCGCTGCTGACCACGATTGCGTTCAAGTTTGGTCCGGCCGAGCTGTTCTCCATCATGCTGCTGGGCCTGCTCGCTGGCTCGACCATGTCGCGCGGCTCGCCACTCAAGGGGGTGGCCATGACCTTGTTCGGCCTGCTCTGCGGCATCGTCGGCACCGACGTGAACAGCGGTACCTTCCGCTTTGCCTTTGACATCCCGGACTTGAGCGATGGCCTGGAAATGGTGGCCGTGGCGATGGGCTTGTTCGGTATTGCCGACTTCCTGCTCAACGTCAACAAGATGAAGGCGATCACCAGCAACACCAAGATGCGCATCCGTGACATGCGCCCCTCGATGGCCGAGCTGAAGGAAGCCTTCTGGCCGATGGTGCGCGGCACGGCCGTGGGCACCCTGTTTGGCGCCATGCCCGGCACGGGCCCGACCATCACCACCTTCATCGCCTATGCGCTGGAGCAAAAGGTGGCCAAGGATCCGAGCCGTTTTGGTACCGGCATGATCGCTGGCGTGGCAGCCCCCGAGGCCTCGGCGCACTCGAAGACCCAGGTGGACTTCATCCCGACCATGAGTCTGGGCATCCCCGGTGACGCCGTGATGGCGCTGCTGCTGGGCGCGCTGCTGATCCAGGGCATTCAGCCTGGTCCTCAGTTGATCACCGAGCATCCGGACATTTTCTGGGGCCTGATCGCCAGCTTCTGGATCGGTAACGTGATCCTGATGATTCTGAACGTGCCGCTGATCGGTGTCTGGGTCAAGATGCTGGCCGTGCCTTACAAGTACCTGTTCCCATCGGCGATGTTCTTCATTGCGGTCGGTGTGTTCACCACGCAGAACAGCCTGTTCCACATCTGGGAGGTGCTGGCCTTCGGCATCATCGGTGCCATCCTGATGGTGCTGGACTTCTCGGTCGCGCCGATCATGCTGGGCTTTGTGCTCGGCCCGATGATGGAAGAGAACTTCCGCCGTGCGCTGCTGCTGTCCCGTGGTGACATGATGGTCTTCATGCAGCGCCCCATCAGCGCGACCTTTGTCTGCATCAGCCTGTTCCTGCTGGCTGCCGTGACCTGGTCGGCCTGGCGCAAGCGCTCCAGCGTGAGCAAGGTGGCGCAAGCCATCGCGCAAGAGACCGCTGGGGCGGGCGTTGTGGCGGCCAAGTAAGCCTCTGCTGCCCATGCAAAAACCGCTCTCAGGAGCGGTTTTTGCTTTTTCGCTGGCGGAAATCAGCGCTGCAATTGGGAGAATTCGCGCTCCACATCGGCATGGGCCTGCTGCATCGTGGCCGACGGTGGCGGCCCCATGCGGCTCACGGCCACGGCGGCGATCCATGCAAACACAAAGCCCGGGATGATCTCGTACAGACCCAGCCAGCCGAGCTGCTTCCAGACCAGCACGGTGACGGCGCCAACAATGATGCCGGCCAGTGCGCCGCCGCGCGTCATGCGGCCCCAGAACAGCGACAGGATGATGACCGGGCCAAATGCGGCACCAAAGCCCGCCCAGGCATAGCTCACCATGCCCAGCACCTTGGCCTCGGGGTTGCTGGCGATAGCAATGGCAATCAGCGCTACCAGCAGCACCATCGCGCGGCCCACCCAGACCAGCTCGGTCTGGCTGGCCTGCTTGCGCAGAAAGACGCGGTAGATGTCTTCGGTCAGCGCGCTGGAGCAAACCAGCAACTGGCAGGACAGGGTGCTCATCACCGCAGCCAGAATGGCAGCCAGCAAGGCGCCGGCGATCCAGGGGTTGAACAGCTGCTTGGTGATCTCCATGAACACGGTCTCGGCATTGGCGTTCACCGCCGCAGCGCCTTCAGGGTGGGCGGCGAAATACGGGATGCCGATAAAGCCGACAGCCACCGCACCGCCCAGGCACAGCACCATCCAGGTCATGCTGATGCGGCGCGCCGCCGGTATGGTCTGCACCGACGAGGCCGCCATGAAACGCACGAGGATGTGCGGCTGGCCAAAGTAGCCCAGGCCCCAGGCCAGCAGCGATACGATGCCCGCAACACTGGCTCCGCGCAGCAGGTCGAACTTCTCGGCGCTGACGATGGCATGCAGGTCCTGGCCGGGCTGCAGTTGCCCCTGCACCGCCAGCCAGGCAATCACCGGTGCCAGCAGCAGCGCGGTGATCATCAGCGAGGCCTGGATGGTATCGGTCCAGCTCACGGCCAGAAAGCCGCCAATCAGCACATAGGCGATGGTGCAAGCGGCTCCCACCCACAGCGCGGTGGTGTAGGGCATGCCAAACATGTTCTCGAACAGGCGTGCGCCAGCGACGACACCGGAGGCGCAGTACAAGGTGAAGAACACCAGGATCACCAGCGCGGTGACGATGCGCAGCACATTGCTGCGGTCTTCAAAACGGTTGGCCAGGTAGTCGGGCAAGGTCAATGCATTGCCGGCGCGCTCGGTATAGAGGCGCAGGCGCCCCGCCACAAAAAACCAGTTGAGGTAGGCGCCGAAAATGAGGCCGACGGCGATCCAGGACTCGGACAGCCCGGTGGCGTAGATGGCGCCTGGCAGGCCCATCAGCAGCCAGCCACTCATGTCGGAGGCGCCCGCCGACAGCGCCGTGACAAAACTGCCCAGGCTGCGGCCGCCGAGGATGTAGTCGGACAGGTTCTTGGTGCCGAGGTAGCCGAGCCAGCCGATGGCCAGCATGGCGACAAGGTAGATGGCGAACATGATCGCCGTGGGATCGTTCCAGGAAAATTGCATCACTGAGCCTCCTTGGTGTTGTGGTATTTCGGGGTCGACGGGCGCGTGCGTTTCCTTGTCCGAGGGACCGGGTTGAACCCGCTGAGATGGCCCAGGACCTGCAAAACCCAGAGGTGGAAAACGCGCCCGGCCTGCAATATGGCATGGTTGCTCCCTGAAATTAATCAGGGTTATCTATTTTGATGTGACGATAGGTAATAAAAAGGCCCCTGGCTTTGCGGCCAGGGGCTGAGCGATGAAGACGGGAAGGCTATCAGGCCGGCAGGAAGCCGTCCACCGACAGGTAGCGCTCGCCGGTGTCGTAGGCAAAGCCCAGCACCTTGGCGTTCGGTGGCAGCTCGGGCAGCTTTTGCGCGATGGCGGCCAGGGTGGCGCCCGACGAAATGCCGACCAGCAGGCCTTCCTCGCGTGCGGCGCGGCGTGCGTATTCACGGGCGGGCTCGGCATCGACCTGGATCACGCCGTCGAGCACGCTGGTGTCGAGGTTGCGCGGGATAAAGCCGGCGCCAATGCCCTGGATCGGGTGCGGGGCAGGCTGGCCGCCCGAGATGACGGGCGAGGCGGTGGGCTCGACCGCGTAAACCTTGAGCTGCGGGAACTTGGCCTTGAGCACATGGGCCACGCCCGAGAGGTGGCCGCCGGTGCCCACGCCGGTGATCAGCACATCCAGGCCATCGGGGAAGTCGGCCAGCACTTCCTGCGCGGTGGTGCGCTCATGCACGGCGGTATTGGCGGGGTTTTCGAACTGCTGCGGGATCCAGGAGCCAGGGGTTTGCGCGGCCAGCTCTTCGGCACGGGCGATGGCGCCCTTCATGCCCTTTTCCTTGGGCGTCAGGTCAAAGCTGGCGCCATAGGCCAGCATCAGGCGGCGGCGCTCGATGGACATGCTCTCGGGCATTACCAGGATGAGCTTGTAGCCCTTGACCGCGGCGACCAGCGCCAGGCCCACGCCGGTGTTGCCGCTGGTGGGCTCGATGATGGTGCCACCGGGCTTGAGCGCGCCGGTCTTTTCGGCATCTTCGATCATCGCCAGCGCGATGCGGTCCTTGATGGAGCCGCCCGGGTTGCTGCGCTCGGACTTGATCCAGACCTGGGCGCCAGCGCCGAACAAACGGTTGATATGGACGACCGGCGTGTTGCCAATGGTGTGCAGAATATTCTCAACTTTCATGGTGCCTCCAGCGGATCGGGATGAACAAGGGGATGGAAATTGCCGAACCATTGTGACGCAGTTGTTCATTCCGTCTGGAATATCAATATGTCCGAGAAGTTCTTAGCCCGTGGACTACAAGCACCTGCTCCTTGATGGTCGTCAACACAGTCTCAAGCCCATCGGCCGAAGATGGGCACTGAACCACACCGCTGTGCAAGGAGGCCGTTTGCTGAGTTTCAACACCACCCTGGTTTTGCTGGGCATCTGCTGCGTCAGCCTGTTGCTGGGCTTTTCCTGGCGCGACAAGGTCTGGGCGCCCTGGCTGATGCTGTTGTCCATCGGCGGCCTGCTGGCGCTGATGGCCAGGATCATCTACGACCTGCTGGCCATGGGCTGAACGCTCAGGCAGCCCGACCGGCGGTATCCCGGGCGCGGCGCAGCGGCGTCTTCCACAGCTCGGCCAGCAGCACACCCAGGATGGTCATCGCGCCGCCGATCCACAGGTAGCTGTGCAACTGTTCCTTGGCCCAGGCCGAGGCGATCAGCGCGGTCAGCAGCGGGGTCAGGTTGAAGAACATGATCGAGCGGCTGGGCCCGAGCTTGGCGACGGCCGTCATCCACATCCAGGTGGCCACGATGGACGCCATGGTGCCGGCATAGGCGACCAGGTACCAGTTGTCCGCATTGAGGCCGACCTTGGGCGAGGCCAGGTAGAACGGCAGCTGCGCAAACATGGCCACCACCATCTGCAGGTACAGCAGCTGCCAGCTGGGCACGCGTGGCATGGCCCAGCGTTTGAGCAGGATGTTGTAGGCGGCATAGGCCAGGCAGGCCAGCAGCATCAGCAGATCGCCGCGGTTGATGCCCTGGTCCAGCAAGGAGGCGGGATGCCCCTCGCTGATCACCAACACCACGCCGGCAAAGGCCAGCACCGAGCCGATGGCGCCACCGGCCGTCAGCACCTGGCCGAGCAGGCCCACGCAGATGCCCAGCACCACCAGCGGCGACAGGGTCAGGATGATGCCCATGTGCGTCGCCGTGGTGTAGGCGGCGGCAAAGTAGGCACAGCTTTGGTAGACCACCATGCCCAGCACGCCCAGCACCAGGATCTGGCCGGCATGGCCCCGGATGGCCTCGCGGTTGCGCCAGACCGCCGGCAGCAGCACGGGGGTGACCAGCAGCACCGCCAGCACCCAGCGCAGAAAGCCGATTTCAATGGGTGCGATGGCGCCAGCGGCCTGTTTGCTGACAACGGTGTTGCCCGACCAGATCAAGACCGCCAGCAGAGGATACAGGTATTGCATAGCTCAAGAACTCAAAAACATCTGGCTGCTATCATCGCCGTGGCGGGTTTAAAGCCTATAGCTGTAATCAGACATTTAAAGCACCAAGCCAGACATATTGCGCGGTGCGGCAGGCAAGGAGGCCAGGATGGCAACAGGCCAGGCACTGAAAATCTATGACGTGGATGCCGAGACGGCGCCCTATCTGGTGCGCTATGACGAGTTTGCTGCCGGCAGTTTTGCCGATGCGCACAGCCACCGGCCCGGGCATCTGAACTACACATCGCATGGCACGATGACCATCGTCACCCAGGGGCGGAGCCTAGTGGCACCACCGCAGTACGGCATCTGGATTCCGCCGGCGGTGGAGCACAACTGCTATGTGCCGCAGGCGGCCGTCTACCGCTCGTTCTATGTGCAGCCGGCGCTGTGCACAGGCCTTCCCGAGCAGGCCTGCATCATCCGCATCAGCGCCATTGCGCGCAGCATCCTGGCCGATCTGGCACAGCGCGACATACGCCGGCCATCAACGGCCGAGGACCTGCGCCTGGCCGAAGTGATGGTGGACCAGCTGCGGCTGGCGCCGCCCGAGCACAGCTTTCTGCCATCGGCCCAGTCCAAGGCGCTGCTGGCCGTGCTCGATGCCCTCAAGGCCGAGCCTGGCAGCCGCCGCACCATGGCCGATTGGGCGGCTTCGGTGCATATGACCGAGCGCACCCTGGCGCGCCACTGCCACCAGGAGCTGGGCATGGGCCTGGCCGAATGGCGCCAACGCCTGCGCCACCTCTGCGCGGTGGATGCGCTGGGCCAGGGCCGGACGGTGCAGGAGATCGCCTTTGACCTGGGCTACAGCACGGCCTCGGCCTTTATCGCGATGTTCCAGCGCGCAGCGGGTATGCCGCCCGAGCAGTTCCGGCGCGAGTTCAGCAGCGCGGTGGCCGAATAGGGCGGCGGCTGGCCATTTATCCTGGCATCGGCCTGCAGTTTTTGCCCGGCTGGCGCGGGCGGCTGCCATTCGGTGGAATAATCACGCCTGTGAAGCCTGCCAGACCGCCGCTGGTGCTAGTGCCGAAAGGCCGCACTGGAGGAACGTCCGGACTGCACAGGACAGCGTAGCAGCTAACGGCTGCCCACCGTGAGGTGAGGATCAGAGCAACAGAGACGAGTCCGGGGGGCGTACCGCAAGGTAAACCACCCGGGGTGAAACGGGCAATCTCTACGCGCAGCAATACCAAGTAGGCCAGCGTTGATGTGGTTCCGCAGAGTTGGCGGGTAGGTAGCGTCGAGCCGTGGTGGCGACACCCGGCCCAGAGTAATGGCGGTCACGCCTGGGGCAACCCAGGTGCACAGAATCCGGCTTATCGGCAGACTTCACACTTTGATAACGACAGCGGCCACCGATGTAGATCGGTGGCCGTTTTGTCATTCTGATCAGTCTTTTTTGCGCGCGCGCGGATGGGCCTGGTCGTAGACCTGGGCCAGGTGCTGAAAATCCAGCCGGGTGTAGACCTGGGTGGTGGTGATGCTGGCATGGCCCAGCAGCTCCTGCACGGCGCGCAAATCCTGGCTGGACTGCAGCACATGGCTGGCAAAGGAATGGCGCAGCATGTGCGGGTGCACCGGCGTGGTCATGCCGGCGACCAGGCTGCGCTCGCGCAGGCGCTGCCAGACGCTGGCAGCCGACAGACGGGCGCCGCGCACGCCAATGAACAAGGCCGCATCGCAGGGCGCTACCTGGTCGCGCACGGCCAGCCAGGCCTGCAGGGCCACCAGGGCCGCCTTGCCCACTGGCACCACGCGGCGCTTGCTGCCCTTGCCCAGCACATGGGCCTCGGCTGCCTCCATATCGATCCAGCCCAGCGCCTGCACGCTGGCAGCGGTATCCAGGCCCACGAGCTCGCCCACGCGCAGGCCGCTGCCATACATCAGCTCGACCATGGCACTGTCGCGGGTCTGCACCCAGGGGTCGCCCTGGGCATGGCTGGCTTCGGAAAAGCGCACCGCATCATCGACCGACAAGGCCTTGGGCAGTGGCTTGGGGGATTTAGGGGCGCGCACATCCTGCACCGGGTTGCGCTCGACCAGGCCTTCGCGGCCGGCCCAGTTGAAAAAGCCGCGCCAGCCGCTCAGGATCAGTGCAATGCCCCGGCCACTGCGGCCTGCCGCATGCATCTGCGCAACAAAGCGGCGGATATGCTGGGGGCCCAGTTGCAGCACCTCGGTATGGGCCTCGGCGGCCATGGCCGACAGGCGCTGCAAATCCAGCGTGTAGAGCGTGTGTGTGCGTGGCGCCAGCCGCTTTTGCACGCGCACATGCTCCAGGTACTGGAGCATGGGGGCGCTGAGCGCGGCAGTGTCCATGGGGCCTAGCGCAGGCGGCAGAGCACGCTGGCGGCAATCTCGCCCATGCGCTCGAGCAGATCGGTGTCCATGTCGGCCTGGAAGCGGGCCGGATCGGGCGAGCCCAGCACCAGCAGGCCCCAGGCGGGGGTGTCACCCAGGATGGCGCCGTCGCGCAGCGGCAGCAGCACCACCGACTGCACCTGGGCACTGTCGGGCAGCCAGCCGGCCGGCTCGACGCCGACATTGGGGCCGCAGTACGGCGTGGAGAGCGAGCTCGCAAAGCTGCGGGCATCGGCGCTCACGCCCTGGGCGAAGGGCTCGTTCAGGTAGGTTTCGGCCACATCCCAGAGCCGCAGCGCGACCTGGGGCACGTCAAAGTGCTGCATCAGGCTGTCGGCAATCACCTCGGGCAGCTGCAGCGGGTTGCGGGTCTTGACCACATCGCAAGTCCAGTGGTGGATGCGGTCAATCGTGTGGTGGTTCTGGCTGCCGTTGCGCATCATGTCCATGATGCGGTGCTCCAGGCCCTTGATCTTGTCGCGCAGCATCTCGGCCTGGCGCTCCTGCAGGCTGACGGTGCGGTTGCCGTAGGGGCTGACCATGTGCACGCCAGTCAGCACCTGGGCCTGGCGCTCGAAGAAATCCGGTGTCTGCACCAGGAACTCGGCGATGTCTTCTTCGGTAATGGGGGGAACCTGGTTGTTGTTTGCGCTCATCGGTCTCTCTCGTATCGGCTGCTCGCCGTCTCCTCAATCGGTAGCCGCAAGGTGCAGCGCCGTGCTTAGTCCGGAATGCTGATCTGCCCTTCAAACACGGTCGTGGCCGGGCCGGTCATCATCACCGGGTCGGTGGCCTGGCCGCTCCAGGCGATGGTCAGCAGGCCGCCCCGGGTCTGCACATCCACCGGGCTTTGCAGCAGGCCCAGCTCGATGCCGGCCACCACCGCCGCGCAGGCGCCGGTGCCGCAGGCCAGGGTCTCGCCGCTGCCGCGCTCGAACACCCGCAGCCGCACCTGCTGCGCCGTTTGAACCTGCAAGAAGCCGACATTCACGCGCTCGGGAAAGCGGGGATGCGACTCCAGCACGGGGCCCTGGGATTCGACCGGCGCAGTGTCCACATCGTCAACCAGCATCACCGCATGCGGGTTGCCCATGGACACCGGTACGACGAACACGGTGGTGGGATCGACCGGCACTTGCAGCGCCAGCGGCCATTTCTGGGTATGGTGCTGGGCCACCGGCGTGAGGCCGCTGGTGTTGAAGGGGACGTCTTCAGGCACCAGGCGGGGCTGGCCCATGTTGACGGTGACGCGGCCATCGGCCATCAGCTCGGGGGCGATCACGCCTTTTTGGGTCTGGACCCGGATTGCCTGCTTGTCGGTCAGGCCCTTGTCATACACAAAACGTGCAAAACAGCGCGCGCCATTGCCGCACTGTTCCACCTCGCCACCATCGGCATTGTGGATGAGGTATTCAAAATCGATCCCAGGGGCGGGCGAGGGCCGCACCGTCAGGATCTGGTCGGCACCAACGCCAAAATGGCGGTCGGCCAGAAAGCGGTACTGGTCGGCACGCAAACCCAGCGGGCCAGCGGTCTCGTCGAGCACGACAAAATCATTGCCGGCGCCTTGCATCTTGGTAAAACGGATGTCCATCCGCCCATTATCGCTTTTTGGGCCCGGCCGGATGCGCTGGGGGACAGAGCGCGTAAGAAGCTGTTACTTGCAGCCCGCCCCGAGGTTGCAGATGCGGACAGTCTGGGGCGGTACGCCCCGCCCGCGCTGCGGGTGACACGCCCCAGCCATGCAAGTGTTGATAATGGGCCCATGACCCGTACCAGCCAGCTACTCCATGTGCAACGCGAGCCCGCGCCGGCCCGCGCAGCCGCCACGGCCCTGTTTTTGCGCGATGCGCCCGATCCCCAGGCAGGGCCTGGCGCCACCCGGCTGGAGGTGCTGATGTCGCGCCGCTCCGACAAGGCCCGTTTTGCCGCTGGGCACTATGTCTTTCCCGGTGGCGCGGTGGATGCCAGTGATGCCCTGCACCATGACTTGCTGGCGCGCCGCACGGCGCAAACCACCGAGGAGCTGACCTACGCCCAGGCCGCCATCCGCGAGAGCATGGAGGAGATGGGCGTGCTGCTGGCCCGCCACGCCGATGGCCGCTGGGCCAGCCAGGCCGAGGTGGCCAGCATTGACCGCAGCCAGCCGCTGCTGCCCCAGTGCGGTGCGCTGGGCCTGACCCTGGCAGCCGATACGCTGTGGCCGCTGGCACGCTGGACGGCTGCGCAAGAGATACCGATCCGCTTTGATGTGCCCTTCTTGGTGGCGCGCATGCCCGAGGGGCAGGAAGCGGTAACTGATGACACGGAACAGTTCGAGGCCCTGTGGGTGCACCCCGCGCAGGCCTTGCAGCGCGCGGCCGACGGGCAGATGACGGTGATGTTCCCCACCCGGGTCACGCTGGAGCGCCTGGCCGCCTACCCGACGGTGCAGGCGCTGCTCGATGTGCTGCAGGCGCTGCAGCAGGTGCAGCCCGGCCAATGGCTCTGGCAGTCGATGCCGCGTGGCGCGATGGTGGATGGCGAGGTGCGCCGCTTTATGGAGCATGAGACTGCCTACGGCGAGCTGGCCCTGGTCTGCCCCGATGGCCAGTTGCACCATGCGGTGGGCTGGCAGAGCGAACAGCCGGTGCCGCTGCTGAAGAACGTGCAACGCCTGACGGCCGACAACGGCGGCACGATGACCGGCCCGGGCACCAACACCTACCTGGTCGGTGACGCCGAGACCGGCTACATCGTGGTCGACCCCGGCCCCAAGCCGCAGCCACAAGATGACCCGCACCTGGCGCGCATTCTGGCCGCCACCGGTGGCGATATCCGCGCCATCGTCTGCACCCATTCGCATGCCGACCATTCCCCTGGTGCGGCGCCACTGCAGGCGCTGGTAGTGCAGTCGGGCCGCAACAAGCCGCTGATCTGGGGATTGGCCTCTGCCTGCACCGCCCGCGCGGGCAGCCAGTTCACGCCGGACCAGGCACTGCAGGACGGCCAGGTGCTGCAGCTGGGCCACCCCAGCGACCCGGCGCGCAGCCACAGCCTGCGTGTGCTGCACACCCCCGGCCATGCTGCCAACCATGTCTGTCTGGTGCTGCAGGAAGACGGCCTGCTGTTCAGCGGCGACCATATCCTCAACGGCAGCACCACCGTGGTGGACCCGCCGGATGGCAATATGCGCCTGTACCTGGCCTCGCTGGCCAAGCTGGCACAGGTCTGCGAGCAAGACCAGATCGACTTCATCCTGCCGGCCCACGGCTATGTGCTGGCCCAGCCGCTGCAGGTGATTGCCAAGCTGCATGCCCACCGCATGGCGCGCGAGGACAAGGTGCGCCAGGCCATGGCGCAAGCGCCCGATGGCACACCGGAGGATTGGGTGGCGATTGCCTATGCCGACACGCCAGAGCGTCTGTGGCCCGTGGCCAAGCGCTCACTGCTGGCGCATGTGGAGCATATTCGCGGGATGTGAGGGAGGTTTGGGCGTTACGCCCAAGCTCGCTTAGAGCTTGGGGATCTTGATGCGGCTGATCATCAGCGAGCCCGACACCGCAAACAGCAGCACCAGCGGATGCAAGGTGAAGCCGCCGATCAGCAGCTTGCCAAACCACAGATCGGCCCGCACCGCATTCATCGCGGCGGCCAGTGCCAGCAAGGCGACCAGCACGATCGACGTGGGGATGGGGGTGCCTTCAAAGTACTTGACCTTGCCCGATGCGCCATCGGACAGCGCCTCGGCGGTCACGTTGTAGCGGGCCAGGCGCGAGACGCCGCAGGCCACAAAGTAACCCAGCACAATGCGGTCCCACATCCCCTGCATGCCGCAGGCATAGGCAATGATGGCGGGCGCCACACCGAAGGAGATCACATCGGCCAGCGAATCGAGCTCGCGGCCCATCGCCGATGATTTTTGCCGCCAGCGTGCAATGCGGCCATCAAAGATATCGAAGATCAGTGCGGCCAGCACCAGGGCGGCTGCAAAGTAGATATGCCGGCGGTCCGAGGTTTCCAGAAAGGTCATCGCCGAGAACAGCGCGCCGACGCCGCAGACGGCGTTGCCCAGGGTGAACCAATCTGCGAGGTGGAACTCGCGAATCATCGAAAAACGTTTGTGTGGACTATTCATGGAAGAAGGTGTCTGCGGCTCAAATGCACGGGCCGCCTCTGGGGGCGCCCTGGTTGCCGACCATGGTACACCCTGTATTGGCCGGCGCCAAACCGGGCAGCCGCCATGCTCCATCAAGCGGGCAAGATCTCCATCAATCCTACAAACAATGTAGGCGGAGCCACAACATTGCAGGGCCAGACTGGCGGCACTCAAAACTGGAGCCCTCCGCCGTGACTTTCAATTCCGAACAACTGCTGGCTGACGAAGCCCAATACTGCTCTTTTGGCGACACCGTTCACTACGTCAATCCTCCCAAGATCTTCAGCGGCTGCGAGGGCAGCTACATGTACGACCAGGAAGGCACGCCCTACCTGGATCTGCAGATGTGGTACTCGGCCGTGAATTTTGGCTACAAAAACAAGCGCCTGGAAGACAAGATGATCGAGCAGCTGCGCGAGCTGCCCCAGGTGGCCAGCCAGTACCTGCACCCGACAAAGATCGAGCTGGCCAAGTTCATCGCGCAGGACGCCGAGAAGAAATGGGGCATGCCCGGCCGCGTGCACTTCAACGTGGGCGGCGCCCAGGCGATTGAAGACTCGCTCAAGGTGGTGCGCAATGCCACCCATGGCAAAAGCCTGATGTTCGCGTTTGAAGGCGGCTACCACGGCCGTACCCTGGGTGCGTCGAGCATCACCTCCAGCTACCGCTACCGCCGCCGCTTCGGCCACTTCAGCGACCGCGCACAGTTCATCCCTTTCCCTTACCCCTTCCGCCGCCCCAAGGGCATGACCTCGGAAGAGTATGCAGACTCCATCGTGCAGGAGTTTGCGCGCAAGTTCGAGAACGAATACCACGCCGTCTGGGACCCCAAGACCCAGCAGTGCGAGTACGCAGCTTTCTATGTCGAGCCGATCCAGGGCACCGGTGGTTATGTGGTGCCACCGCCCAATTTCTTCAAAGGCCTGAAGAAGGTGCTCGACGACCATGGCGTGCTGATGGTGGTCGATGAAATCCAGATGGGCTTCTGGCGCACAGGCACCTTGTGGTCGGTGGAGAACTTTGGCGTCAAGCCCGATGTGCTGGTATTTGCCAAGGCGCTGACCAATGGCCTGAACGCGCTGTCCGGCCTGTGGGCCCGTGAAGAGCTGATCAACCCCACGGTGTTCCCGCCCGGCTCGACCCACTCGACCTTTGCCTCCAACCCGCTGGGCACGGCGCTGGGCCTGGAAGTGATGAAGATGACCCACGAGATGGACTTTGGCCGCCAGGTGCGCGAGTCGGGTGCCTATTTCCTCGATGGCCTGCAACAGCTGCAAAAGCGCCATCCGGAAATCGGCGATGTCGACGGCATGGGCCTGGCGCTGCGCGCCGAGATCTGCACGGCCGATGGCTTTACCCCCAACAAGGCGCTGCTCGACAAGATGGTCGATCTGGGCCTGGAAGGCAAGCTGGAGTACCAGGGCCAAAAACGCGGCCTGGTGCTGGATGTGGGCGGCTACTACAAGAACGTGATCACCTTCGCGCCGTCGCTGATGATCAGCCGCAGCGAGATCGATGAAGCGCTGGTGCTGCTCGACCAGCTGATCACCCTGGCCAAGGTGTCCTGAACTTGAGTGAATCCTTGCGCCCTTCGCGCAACCAGTTGGAGCCCTCTGCGCTGATCCGGCAGTTTGCCGCGCATCCGCCCGAGGGCTTTGCGGTGTTCTCGGACCGGCCGTTCCCGGCCTTTCGCGCGCCTTTTGACCTGCTGACCACGGCCGACGAGGCCGTCAAGCGCTGGGTGCTGCAGCTGCCCGGCGGGGCCTGGCTGGCGCAGTGCTTGCGGCTGCGCACCGATTTTGTCGGCTCTACCTTGAGCGAGTACCTGGTGTTGCCCCCGGATGTGGAGATGGACAAGCTGGCCCGCCAGCTGTGCCGCTACGCCGGGCGCTGCATGCTGACCATCGTCAAGGACCTGCCGCAACATTCGCCGCTGCTGCCGCCGGCCGACAATGCCGATGCCCATCGCTTGGCCCAGGCGCTGCAGCATGAGGGCTTCATCCTGGTCGAAGGCCAGGCGCTGGCCTATGTGGCTATCGATTTCGACAGCATCGACGACTACCTGGCGCAGCTGTCCAAAAACCGGCGCTCCGACCTGCGCCGCAAGCTCAAGAGCCGCAGCCAGCTGCAGATCCGACGCATTCCCACCGGCCCGGCCTTTGCCGATGAGGCCCTGGTCGATGCCTACTATGCGCTGTTCGAGGCCGTGTATGCGCAAAGCGATCTGCATTTTGACAAGCTCAGCCGCAGCTTTTTTGCCGCGGTGCTGCGCGATGCCAGCAACCAGGGCCTGGTGTTTGAATACCGCGATGCGCAGGATGGCAGCTTGCTGGGCTGGAACCTGTGCTTTGCGCATGATGGGCGCCTGGTCGACAAATACATCGGCCTGTCCTACCCGCGTGCGCGCCAGACCAACCTGTACTTCGTCAGTTGGATCGTGAACCTGGAATATGCGCTGGAATGCGGGCTGTCACACTATGTCGCCGGCTGGACCGATCCCGAGGTCAAGGCGCAGCTGGGTGCCAGCTTTACCTTCACCCAGCATGCGGTCTACATTCGCAACCCGCTGCTGCGGGCCTTGGGGCGGCGGTTTTCCCGGCATTTTGAAAGTGACCGCGCATGGCAGGAACAGCGATGACCCCCTTGGTGCTGGATGTCGATGGCTCCGTCGGCCCCCTGGCCGGGGAGCTGCGCCTGTCGCTGGGCGACTGGCAGGAGGCGATCCGTTTTGGCGCCTCGCTGGGCCGCTACCAGCAGTTCCGCCGCCATGTGCAGGCCCTGCTGCCACAGCAGCATGGCACGGCCTGGATGGGCAGTGGCGACTTTCACCACCTGTCCTGGCTGCTGATCGAGCACTGCATTGCGCGCCAGGGCTGCACAGCGGCGCGCCCGTTGCGGGTGGTGGTGCTGGACAACCACCCGGACAATATGCGCTTTCCCTGGGGCGTGCATTGCGGCTCCTGGGTGCGGCGCATTGCCATGCATCCGGCGGTATCGCATGTGCATGTGGCCGGCATCACCTCGCCCGATATTGGCGCCGGCCATGCCTGGGAGAACTACCTGGGCCCGCTGCGTGCCGGCAAGCTCAGCTACTGGAGCTGCGGCGTGGATACCAGCTGGGCGCGGCGCCTGGGCCTGTCGGCCGCCTTTCACGCATTCCCCAGCCTTGATGCCTTGACCGATGCGTTGACGGTGACCCTGGCCGGCGAGCGCCAAAGCACCTACCTCAGCATCGACAAGGACGTGTTTGCCGCCGACGTGGTCACCACGAACTGGGACCAGGGCCAGATGCGCGAGGCGCAGGCCTTTGGCATCATTGCAGCGCTCGATGGCCAGCTGGTGGGCAGCGACATCACCGGCGATGTCTCATCCTGGCAATACAGCACCTGGTGGAAGCGCTGGCTCAGTGCCGGTGATGGCCAGGACACTGTTATCAACGTACAGGCGCTGGCGCAGGCCCAGGCGGGGCAGCATGCGCTCAACCAGCGGTTGATGGCAGCGCTTGCTGCGGCCACCCTTATTCCAAAGGCATCCGCTGTGCGGCCCTGATTCCGTCGTTGCGGGCTTTGCACAAGGACTTGCATTGGAGCCGCGCGGTCCGTCAAGCGTGTTCGGCTTTGCGATGGTCCTGCGCTTCGCTCATCGCCAGGCAGGCGATACCCGCGAGGATAAACAGGCATCCGGCTATCTGGGGGGCGCCCACGTTCTCTTGAAACAGGTAGTGCGAGACCACAAGGGCCGAGATGATTTCCAGGTGGGAGGCCGCAAAGGCCGGCCCGATCGGGGCGCGCCTGAGCAAATGCATCCAGGTAAAAAACGCGCCGATGTAACCGGCCAGCGCGCCATAGATCCAGGGGTCAGAAAAAACCCGCCACAACCAGGATGGGCTGAGTTCAAGGGGGAGTGCGGCATTGCCCGCCATCTTGAAACTCAACTGGGCCAAGGTGTCAAAGGCCATCAACACCAAAAAGCCAATGAGGTAAAAACGCTTCACCGAACTACCCCCTGAGGCCGACCACGGCAACGCCAATGGACACCAGCACAATGCCCGCGACGCGCAAGGGGGCGAGCTTCTCTTGGAAAAACAGGCGTCCCGCCAGCATGATCACCACAATGTTGATGCTGCCTAGCAGCACCCCATCAGACAGCGGAACCAGTGACAAAAAAGCAAGCCAGGCTACAAACTCGATCACATAACATGCCACACCGACCCAGATCCAAGGACGAGCCAGCATAAAGCGCCAGTGAGCGATGCCGGTGGTTGTGCTCGGTGTCTGGCTTGCAGCGGCTTTGAAGGCCAGTTGCCCTCCGGTGTCGACCAGTGCATTCAGCAGCCACAGCCCGATGACCAGGGATGTCATTTCACTGCCCATGCGTTACTTTCGAGACCGGTATGCCGCCGATGCGGGCGACAAAGTCATGCACCTTGGCAATCACGGTGCGGCGCTCGCGGTCGATCGTGATCATGTGGTAGCAGTTGTCGAGCAGCACGACCTCGACCTTGGCATGGACCGCGCCGGTGGCGATGTCCTCGGCATTGGAGCGGTGGGAGATGTCGTCTTCCTTCGCATGGATGGCCAGGCAGGGCGCGCGCAAATCTCGCAGATGGCTGCGGACATGGGCGGAGAGCCGGCGCAGCTCGATGATGGACCACCAGGGGTTGCCGGGCAGGCCGGCTGCTGCGCTGTCGCCACTGTGCATTTGCGCGACGACCCTTGCGCGCAAGGCCTCATCCTTGATGCCATAAGGCGGTGCTTCCATGAACACCCTGTGCCGGCCGATGCCCAGCAGGCGAAACAGCGGCAGCAAAAAGGCCAGCTTGGTGTAGCTGGGAATGCTCCAGCCGTCATAGCGGAAGGTGGTGGACAGGGCAGCCACCCCAGCCACCTGGCGCGGGTGCGAGGTGGCCACCGCCAGCGACAGCAAGGCGCCCATCGACAGACCACCGACCACCACGCGGTCCACATGGGGTGCAAAGCGCAGCAACGCCGATTGCACGCTGGCGAGCCAGTCGGTCCAGCGTGTCTGCACCAGGTCCTGCATGCTGCCGCAGTGGCCGGCCAACTGCACGGCATAGACGGTAAAGCCTTCGCGGTTGAGGCCCTTGGCCAGCAGGCGCATTTCGGCCGGGGTGCCGGTCAGGCCGTGCACCAGCAGCAAGCCGGTGCGTGCTGCAGCGCCGAAGCCGGGCATGACGAATTCGTGGGGCGTCAGGCACAAGGTCTGCAAGGCCGCTTCCGCCGCTCTTTCTTGCGGTTGGCCGGCCAGGTGCCTTCCGAGTGCGTCATTGGCGTTCATGCCAATACCTCCTGCTGCTGCATGAACTGCAGCAGCCACGGTGTCGCGTCGCTGAAGCTGACAAAGGGCGCATGGGCAATGCCATGCCGCACGCAGTGGTCGATCAACCGGTACTTGGCAAGCACATAGTCGGCCTCGTGCGAGACGCAGAAATCGGAGGTGCTGTCGCCCACATACAGGACACGGCTGGCCATGGCTTGCTGCGTCGCCAGGCGCTCGCACTTGCAGTTGCCGCTGGCGCGCTTGCAGCGCTGGCTGGCCCAGGGGGATTCCAGTGCCCAGCGGCGGGTATCGTGCTGCACCAGGCGGTTGGCAATCACCTCCAGGTGGCCCAGGCCGTGGCGTGCCAGCACGCGCTGGATCGCGTAGTCGATGCCGTCGCTGACCACCTGCACCCGCAGGCCCAGCGCCTGCGCCGCCTGCACAAAGCCGGGAAAGCCGGGGTCGATGGCGATGCCGTCGAGGTGGGCGTCCAGCGCCTGCTGGTCCATGTCCAGCAGTGCAACCTGGCCTTGCATGCAGGCGCGCGAGCCGATGTCGCCGCGCTCCCAGGCGTCCTCCAAGGCCGTCCAGCCGGGCAGGCCAAAGCGCTGCAGCAGGCTGTCGGTGACATCGACCAGGCTGATCGTGCCGTCAAAGTCGGACTGGATCATCCAGCCAGTGGTGTTGGGGCAGGCAGGCGCCTGCGCAAGCATGTATTTATTCATGGAAACTCACTCTCACGTTTTGGCCCACGCGCACATGGCCAGGTGCGGTCTCGAACTCGAGCACGCACTCGACCACGCGCAAGGGGCCGCGCTGGGCGTCGTCCTGCAGGGTTGAAGGCCCGTACATGGGGTTGAGGCGCAGCACCCGGGCCTCGGGCAGCGGGGTGCTGCTGTCGTTGTCCAGCACGACGCTGGCGCGCATGCCCTTCTGTACCGTGCCGGCAAAGCTCTCGTTGAGCTCGGCGCGGATGCGCAGCGGGCGCAGCGGCAGCAGGCGCACGGCCGCCTGGCTGGTGTGCACCTGGCTGCCGGTCTGGGCGCGCAGATGCACTACGGTGGCGGCCTCCGGTGCATGCAAGGCATACAGGCGTTGGCGTTCGCGCAGCTGCTGGGTCTTGCTCTGGGCCAGTTTCACTTCGGCCTGGGCCACCTCGGCTTCGGACTGCGCATTGCGCAGCGCGGCCTGGGCGTTGTCCACTTCCTGCAGGTCGGCGGCGCCATCGCGGGCGGCGGCCTGCAGGCGCTTGAGCTGGGCCTGCAACAGCGGCAGCTTGGTGGTCAGGGCCTTGTGCCTGGCTTGGGCGAGTTGGTAGGAGGACTGGGCCACGGCCAGCTCGGCACGCAGGTCTTCGTCATGGATCTTGAGCAGCAGCTGGCCGGCCTGCACCTGCTGGCCTTCGCGCACGACGATCTGCTGCACCGTGCCATCGATGGCGGTGGCCAGATCCAGCAGGCCGCCGTCGACCTCGATCTTGCCCCGGGCCACAGCCACTGGGCTTTGGTGCTGCTGGCTGGCGCTGGCAGTGGGTGGGCTGTCAGCCGCCGGTGTGCAGCCTGCCAGCCCGCCCAGCGCCAAGCAAAGCAGGCCCAGCACCTGCCAGGGATGCGGCATGGGCAAAGGGGTGGCGTGGATCTTGGTCAAGTTGGGTTCTCCATCATGGTGTTTTGGCGCCGGTCGCTGTACACGGCACCGTCTTCCATACTCAGTACACGGTCGGCATGCCCCACCAGGCGCGGGTCGTGGCTGACGCAGAGCACCGTGGTGCCATGGCTGCGCGCAACGCGGTGGAGGATGTCGATCACGCGCTGTCCGCTTTCGGCATCCAGCGCGCTGGTGGGCTCGTCGGCAAACAGCAGCTGGGGCGCCTTGGCCAGCGCCCGGGCAATGGCCACGCGCTGCTTTTCGCCGCCCGACAGCTCGGCAGGCCGCATATGCGCGCGGTGGGACAGGCCGACCTCTTCGAGCGCGTCCTGCGCCCGTTTCAAGGTGTTGGCGCGCCGTATGCCCAGGTAGCCCAGCGGCAACTGCACCTGCTCCAGCGCCGTCAGCGCCGGGAACAGGTTGAAGCCCTGGAACACAAAGCCGGTGTGCAGCAGCCGGAAGCGCTCCATCTCGCGGGTGGGCATCGTCGTCAGGTTCTGGCCCAGCGCTATCGTCTGGCCGTCATCGGGGGTGAGCAGGCCCGACATCAGCGACAGCAAGGTGCTTTTGCCGCAGCCCGAAGGGCCGGAAATGAGGGTCAGCTCGCCGGCGTACAAATCTACCGACAGGTCCTGCAGCACATGGATGCGGATGGAGCCCGAGACATAGGTCTTGCGCAATCCGACGGCCTGCAGGCTGGGTGAGGGGGGCATGTTGTTGGGCATGGTGGTGTCCTTCAGCGCAGCAAGGTGGCCGGGTCGGTGCGCAGCAGCACGCGCATGGCGCCCAGGCCGGACAGCAGCGCCAGGGTGGCCACCAGTGCGGCGCAGGCCAGCACCGCTTGCATGTTGAGCGCGACGGGCACGCGGTAGACCTGGGCCAGCGAGACCAATGCCACGCTGGCGATGCTGGTCAGCAGCAGGCCGGCAGCACCGATCCAGCAGGCCTGTTCCACCACGACCCGGCCCAGAGCCGCGCGGCTGACGCCCAGCGCATTGAGCACGGCGTATTCACGCACCGAGCCGGCGACCACGCTCTTGAGCGACTGGCTGGTGACGACTGCGCCCACCAGGCAGACGACGATGGCCATGAACAGCACGCCGGCACCTGCGCCGGTGTCGAGCATCCAGTAGCGCTGGGAGCGGTGGGCAAAGCTGTCGGCCGTCCAGACCTCGTGCGGGCCAAAGCTGCGCGCCTCGCTGCTCAGGCGCTGCTGCACGGCGTGGTTGTCCACCCCTTTGCGCACGCGGGCCAGCAGGTAGGTGCTGCCCTGGCTGGGCGCGCTGCCGGCGATCTGGTGCGCGCTCTCCAGCGAGGCCAGCACATTGACGCCGCCCAGGCCACGCAGGCCATCGACAGCGGCCACTACGCGCACGCGGTGGTTGTTGATCCAGGCGCTACCACCTTCATCGGTGGCCAGGCTGTCCAGATCGGCGCGGTCGACGATGACGGCGCCGGGCTCGCGCAGCAGCTTGCGCTGCCAGGGCGCAATGACCCGGTCGAACATCATCGCGGTGCTGGCGGTGGAGATGCCCGAGAGGTAGACCGACACGGCGCCGGCAGCCTGGGCTGCGCCCTGGCTGGAGCGCCAGTCGCCATCGACCCAGACAAAGGGCTCGACAGCGCGGATGTCCGGGTCCATGCGCATGCGCATCTCGACATCGGGGCCGATGTTGCGGCCAAAGTTCACGCTTTGGGTGCCGGGGTAGCCCACCCAGAGATCGGCCGAGCTGGCGGTGATGTAGATCGCCGCCGAGCTGAAGATACCCAGCACCAGCGCAGCCTGCATGACCAGCAGCACACCGGCAAAGCCCACCGCGAAGATCGAGGGGACAAAGCGGCGCCATTCATAGACCAGGGTTTTGCGCGCCAGGGCAATCATGGCGTGGCCCCTGGTGTGGCTGAGGGCGATTGCGGTGGCAGCGGGGCGCCACCCAGCGCTTGGAACAGCGCCACAAAGGCCAGCGTCTGCGCGGCTTGGGCAACGCTTTGCTGGCTTTCATGCAGCAGCAGCTGGCGGCGCGGCTCCAATGTGTCCAGTTCGCTGGCCAGTCCCAGCTGCTGGCGGCGCTGCAGCTGCTGGGCGCGGCTGCGCAACAGTGGTGTCTGGGCATCGAGCGACTGCTGGCGCTGCTGCTGCGCGCCCAGGCTGGCCAGCGCGGTTTCGACATCGGCCACGCCGTCGAGCACGCTTTGGCGGTAGGCCTTGATGGCGTTGTCCATTTGCAGCTCGTCGGCATCGGCCTGCGCGCGCCGGCGGCCCCAGTCGAACAGCGGAATATCGATCACCGGGCCGAGCGTAGGCACATGGTTGGAGCTGGAGCGGCGGTTCTGCGTCAGGTTGTAGGAGTAGAGCAGCGAGCCGCCCAGCGCAAAGCGGGGGTAGAGTGCGGAGTTCGACAGGCCTACCGCTGCTGCGGCGCGCTGCACAGCAGCTTCGGCCGCCAGGATGGCGGGGCGGCTGCGCAGCAGCTCGGCGGGCAGCACCTGCAGGTTCAGCGCTGCGGCGCTGGGGATATGGGGGCTGCTGGAGGCGGCCAGCCAGGCTGCCTCAGGTTCGCTGCGGCCCAGCAGTGCGGCCAGCGCATGCGCGGCGCGTGCCTGGTGCTGCAGCAGTTCGGCCTCCTGGCCACGGCTGCGGTTCAGTTCCAGGCTGGCTTGCTGCACCTGCTCGGCGCTGCCCATGCGCTGCTGCACCCGCACTTGCTGAAGTTGCAGGCGGCGCGCATCCAGCTGCAGTTGCTGGCCCAGCGCCAAGCGTTGCTGCTGCGCCACGCAGATTTCCAGATAGCGCTGCACCACATTGGAGACCAGCTGAATCCTGGCAGCTTGCAGCTGTGCCTGGGCATCGAGCAACTGGCCCTGGCCATCGAGCTCGGTGGCTTCATAAGCGCCAAACAGGCCGAGGTTCCAGCTCATGTCGAGGCTGGCATGGAAGTAGGAATCAAGTGCCGCCACATCCTGCAAGGTGCGCACACCGGCGGTGAATCCTGGCTTGTAGGCAGCGGTCGCCGTGCCCAGCAGAATGCGCTGCGCCTGCAGCCGGCCTTGGGCTTGGGCCAGATCCAGGTTCTGGGCCAGCGCCTGCTCCACCAGCTTGTCCAGGGCCGGGTCGCCCAGCAGCGTCCACCAGGCGGCCAGATCGGCGGCCTTGACGGCACGCGCATGGGGCGCACTGGCGCCGGCCTGGCGCCATTGGGCAGGGGTGTCGGGGTTGAGCTGGGCTTGCGGCGGCGTCATGCAACCGGCCAGCAAGGCGGCCGGTGCCAGTGCCAGCAATGTTTTGCAGAACAAGGGTTTCACGTGCAATGGAGTCGGTTCTTGGCCGGTATTGACCGTGGAGGCCTGACCGCAGAGGCCGGGCAGTTAAGCGACCCATTCAACCCTGGCAAGCTTGCGCAAGCTTGCACAAATGATGGAGGAAACATGGAGGCCGCCTGAGCGTGCAGCAGGCGGTTGGCAAGGTCATAATGGCTCGTTTCAACCGCTTTGGGGCGCCTGTGTAGGGCGCCGCTGGAACCTACTTGGGATGCAGTCCGCCATGAAACAACCTACGCCACCTGTGGCCGCTCCGCTGGTGCTCGTCGTGGAGGATGAGCCAGGCATCGCCACGATCCTGGTTGCCTACCTGGAGCGCGACGGCATGCGCAGCCTGTTTGCGCGCGATGGCGAGCAGGCTGTGCAGCTTTTTCGCCAAAACCAGCCCGACCTGGTGCTGCTGGACATCCACCTGCCGGGCATGGACGGTGTTGATGTGCTGCGCTTTATCCGCGACCAGGGCCAGACCCCGGTGATCATGGTGACGGCACTGGCCGATGATGTGGACAAGCTGGTGGCCTTGCGCCTGGGTGCGGACGACTATGTGGTCAAGCCCTTCAACCCGGCCGAGGTGGTGGCGCGCGTGCGTGCCGTGCTGCGCCGCAGCCAGCCCAAGGCCGCCGCCGCCCCGATGGCGCCGATCCGCGTGGGCGCACTCGAGATCAACTCTGCCGAGCACAGTGCGCGGGTTTATGACATGCACGGCCAAGCCACACCACTGCCGCTGACTTTGACTGAATTCCGCCTGCTGGCCTTGCTGGCCTCGCAGCCCCGGCGCTGCTTCTCACGCGCGCAGCTGATCGAGCACTGCCTGCCCGAGAGCGATGCGTTGGAGCGGGTGATCGACTCGCACCTGTCCAAGCTGCGCCGCAAATTGCAGCTGGCTGGCCAGGAGGAGCTGATCGAGACTGTGCGCAGCATTGGATACCGTCTATGGCCCGGGGACTGAACCGCATCTGGGTCCGCTTTGGCTTTTGGATTGCCGGCACCCTGCTCAGCACCATTGCGTTGCTCAGTGCCTGCGCCTGGGCCTTCAATGCCTTGCAGTACAACCAGTTCTACCAAAGTCTCCCCACATCGGTGAGGGCAGAGCTCGATGACCTGATCGAGCGCGATCTGGACAACAGCCCGCGTGCCATGCAGATCTATGGCGAGTACTGGCGTGGCGAGGTGTTCTTTGGCGAACAGGTGTCGCTGTTCATCGGGCTGCTGGTCTGCCTGCCGTTTGGCCTGGCGATGGGCTTCTTTGTGTCGCGCTACATCACGCGGCCGCTGGCGTCGATGGTGGAAGTGGCGCAACGCGTGGCGCACGGGGATTTCAGCTCGACACGCGTGGTTGAAGAGGGCGCGCACGGTGAGCTCAAGGAGGTGGTGCACACCTTCAACGCGATGATCGATGCGCTGCAAAAGCTCAATGCCGAGCGCCAGGCCTCGGCCGCGTCCATCTCGCATGAGCTGCGCACGCCGCTGTCGGTGCTCAAGACGCATCTGCATGCGATGTGCGATGGCGTCATCGCGCCCAGCGAGCTGGAGTTTCGGCTGCTGCTGGCGCAGACCGAGCACCTGGGCCGCCTGATCGACGATCTGCATACCCTGGCGATGGCCGAGGCCGGTGAGATGTCGCTGCGCAAGGAGCGCCTGAGCCTGGGCGCGCTGGTGCGCGAGAGCCTGCAGGAGCTTCAGCCCCAGTTGCAACTGGCCGAGATGGCGTTGTCGCAGGTGCTGCCCGAGGACGATGCCATCAGCGCCATCCGCGCCGATCCTTTGCGCATGCGCCAGATCATTGCCAACCTGGTGGGCAACGCGCTGCGCCATGCCGCCAGCGGCCACTGGCTGGAGGTGGAGGTGCGCAACATGCGCGATGCACAAGGGCATATCTGGATCGAGTTGCTGGTCAGCGATGCCGGGCCCGGTCTGCCGCAGGAGCTGCGCAACAACCCTTTCCGGCGCTTTGCGATGGCACCCGGCCGGCGCAAGCGGGAGGGTTCGGGCCTGGGGCTGTCCATCGTGCAGGCGCTGACCGAGCTGCAGGGTGGGGTGGCGCACGCAGAAAGCTCAGCCCGGGGCGGCGCGCGGTTCCGGCTGCGTTTTGCACCAGCCTGAGGCGGGGCCGTAGAGCGCTGGCCAGGCGCAAACTGCGACCGGCGACTAAAATGGCGTCTGTGCTCTGCAACTGCAGGGCTTTTGCTATTTTTGAAGGAGCGGATGGTGCGGTACCGTGCCACGCCGCAGAGTTGCTGCCCATGCAAGCCCAAGACCCCCAAGCCATTCGCCTGTCCAAGCGCCTGGCGAGCGACATCGGTTGCTCGCGCGCCGAGGCCGAGCACTATATCGACGCCGGCTTTGTGACGGTGGATGGCCAGATTCAGGACACCCCGGGCGCCCGCGTGTTGCCCAGCCAGACCGTGGCATTGCAGACTGGCGCCGATCTGCGCCCGATCCAGCCCGTGACCTTGTTGCTGCACAAGCCTGCGGGCTACAGCCTGCGCGCGCTGCAGCCCGGCGGCCCCGGCCTCAGCGCGCTGGAGCTGCTGACGCCGGAGAATCTGGCCGAGGTGGACACGCCGCAGCCCGTCCGGCCTTTGCCGCGCCATTTTCGCCACCAGCAGTTTTTGCTGCCCATTCCCCGCGCTGCCAGTGGCCTGGTGGTCTACAGCCAGGATCCTCGCATCATCCGCCACCTGACGGAAGAGGCAGATTTGCTGGAGCAGGAATGCCTGGCTGAGGTGCAAGGCGAAATTATCGAGGATGGCCTGGCCCTGCTGGCCAATGGGCTGTATGTGGATGGCGACCGCCTGCCGCCGCTGAAGGCCAGCTGGCAGAACGAGACCCATCTGCGCTTTGCGCTCAAGCGCGTGGCGCCCGAGTGGCTGCCCGCCATCTGTGCTGCACTGGGGCTCGAGCTGGTGTCGCTGAAGCGGCTGCGCATTGGCCGGATCTCGCTGAGCAAGCTGCCCCAGGGCCAATGGCGCTATCTGCAGGGCTACGAGCGTTTTTAAGGCGCCCCAACGGTCGGAGGAGATAGGTCTATAGCTTGGCGCAGTTTTGGTATCAATTTGATAGCGTATTGCGGCGATCTGGCTTGGGTTTGATGCAGGCCAAGCCCCGAAAATGCCCTGCCTGCAAAACATGCCACAATAGCCCGCTCTTGGCATAGCCACAGAATTTACCTGCAGCTGCCTTGATATTGCCTCGCATGGCCCCACATAACGGTGTTTGATACAAAGGCCTGTGCTTGCGCGATGGGCCGGTGGGCGGGCAAGTCTGGCGCGTGGCGCGGCTTGCGACCGCTGCCTTATGTGTAACTATCAGGGGTCCTATGTCACTCATTCCAGTCACCATCCTTACCGGCTTTTTGGGCTCGGGCAAAACCACGCTGCTCAAGCGCGTGCTGCATGAGTCGCACGGCATGAAGATTGCCGTGATCGAGAACGAGTTCGGTGAAGAAAACATCGACACCGACATTCTCAAGACGGAATCCAAGGAGCAGATTCTGCAGATGAGCAATGGCTGCATCTGCTGCACCATCCGGGAAGACCTGCGCGAAGCGCTCCAGCTGCTGGCGGCCAAGCGCCGCAAGGGCCTGGTGGATTTCGAGCGCATCGTGATCGAAACCACGGGCCTGGCCGATCCCGGCCCGGTGGCGCAGACCTTCTTCATGGATGAAGAAATCGCCGAAACCTATTTGATCGACTCCATCATCACCCTGGTGGACGCCAAGCATGCCGGCCAGCAGCTCGACACGCGCCAGGAAGCACGCCGCCAGGTCGGCTTTGCCGACCAGATCTTCCTGTCCAAGACCGACCTGGTGAGCGAGGCCGACAAGGACGCGCTGGTCCACCGTCTCAAGCACATGAACCCGCGCGCACCTATCCGCGCCGTGCATTTTGGCGATGTGCCGCTGAAGGACGTGTTCGATCTGCGCGGCTTCAACCTGAATGCCACGCTCAACATCGACCCGGACTTCCTCAAGGAAGAGGGCCATGACCACGACCATGTGCATGACGAGCATTGCGGCCACGACCATGACCACGGCCATGTGCACGATGAAAACTGCGGGCACGACCATGGTCACAACCACGAACATGGCGAGCACTGCAACCACCCGCACCACCACCACCATGACGACGACGTAAAGAGCTTCGTCTACCGCGTGGACAAGGCCTTTGACCCCGCCAAGCTGGAAGACTTTCTGGGCGCCATTGTCAACATTTATGGCCCGCGCATGCTGCGCTACAAGGGTGTTCTGGCCATGAAGGGCACCGACCGCAAGGTGATTTTCCAGGGCGTGCACCAGTTGATGGGCAGCGATCTGGGCCCTGAGTGGGCTGCCGACGAGCGCCGCCAAAGCAAGATGGTCTTCATTGGTATCGATTTGCCGCAGGACATCCTGCGCCAGGGCCTGGACCAGTGCGTGGTTGAGGCCTGATGGCCCAGACGGGGCGGCTCCGGGTGCGTACCCCGGGGAAACCCCGCGTTGCGCCGGGGCAGCATCCCCTTGTTGCTGTGCAGCGATGCCATATACAATCGCGGCCCGAAATGCAGCAAAGCAGGCCAACGGCGAGATACGGCTTCCGTGGTTCGTCCATCAGATATCGAGGAGAGAGTGCGGTGCTTCGAGGGGCTTTGGCCTGTTGGGCACGGCGCTGAAGGAGAAGGAGGCTTGTGCAAGCGAGCTGTACGCTGCCAGGTGCTGGCAGCGTGGGCCTGCAAGATGACGGAGTTGCGGGCACCGGCCCGACTTCAAAGATGTGTCTGGGTCCCGCTGGGATTCGGGCAAGTTGATCAGGGGGCGGAGCCTGTCGGGCTTCGCACCTTTTGTAACGAGACGGACATCCGTCGCATGTAAGAACTGCGCTAGCCAGTCGAGAGAACTATGCCTACCACTACGCAAACCATCCCTAAACGCGACGCCAAGCTGGCCAATGCTTGGAAGTCCAAGACGGTAGACACCCTCACTGACGATGAGGTGCTGTCCATGCCGGAGAGCGAATACATGAACGAAGTCCAACTGGCGTTCTTTCGCAAGAAGCTGGTGGAGCTGAAGACCGGTATCCACCTCAATGCCGATGCCACGACGGAAAACCTGCGGGAAGATACCGTGGTCGTGCCCGATCCGGCAGACCGCGCTACCATTGAGGAAGAGCATGCGCTCGTCTTGCGCACGCGTGACCGTGAGCGTAAGCTCTTGAAGAAGATCGACCAGTCGATCAGCCGCATTGATGCGGGCGACTATGGCTACTGCGATGAGACGGGCGAGCCTATTGGAGTGGGCCGTCTGCTGGCCCGTCCTACGGCAACCTTGTCGCTGGAAGCGCAGCAGCGCCGTGAATTGAAACAAAAAATGTTTGGTGATTGAGGCTGAGGCAGCGCACCGGACACACAAGGGGAGGGAGTAACCATGAGTGAGGCTCACAAGCCAAACAAGGGTTTGTTGTCCAAAGTGGTGCGCTTTGTAACCAAACCGACCACGCAGTGGTCGGAGTTGGACAAGACGCCGGAGCCAGAGAACCCGGAGGCGCAGTTCTCCAAGCAGGCGCTCAAGGAAATCATGGAGCGCAAGCGCCGCAATGATTTTGTGCGCAAGCTGGAGTTTGACCAGCTGCGCAAGATCCGGCGCGAGGCCAACAAATCCAGCAGCGCCGATGGGCAGGGTGCTGCCAGCTCGGCCGCCATGCTCGAAGGCGGTGCGGCACCCGATGCCGCTGCCCTGGCCGCCGGCAAGCCCGCCCACCCCTCGCACACCATCGAGAAAATCAACCAGATCGAGCGGCAGATGTCCAAGCAGTGGTGGTCTGGCGATGGCACGAGCGTGCCTGCTGCGAATCCCACCGCGCCCGGCGAGGTTGCACCGACCAGCGCGCCGGTTCCCGTTGCCTCTGGTTCTGCCCCCTTGGCGGCGCAGGCCGAGGCGGCTGCGGCTCCCGCTGTGGCGGCGGTACCGCAGGCCGCTCCAGCAGCCTTACCTGCTGCCGCTTTTGATGCCCAGGTCGAGTCTGGCCGGTTTATCCACGATACCGATCTGGAAGAAGCAGCGGTGCTGTTCGCCAATGGCGATGCCGCTGGTGCGGAGGCCTCCCTGTTGGCCTTGGTGCAGCAGCGCCGTGGCGATCTGATGGGGCAGCTGACGATCTGGCTGACCCTGTTTGACCTGTACCGCGCCACAGGTGACCAGACCAAGTTTGATTTCCACGCGATTGAATTTGCCAGCAAATATGGCCGCTCCGCGCCTGTCTGGTTCTCGATGCCGCAGGAGCTGGGTGCCAAGGCCTTGCAGACCGGTGATGCCCCCGCCGAAGACGTGCGGCTGCTCAACTGGCAGGCGCCGCCAGTGCTCAGCACCGCTGCACTCAGTGGGCTGCAAGGCAACCTCAAGCGCTTTGCGCCACCCTGGACCCTGAACTGGTCCCGGGTGACCGAAGTGCGCGATGACGTGGTGGCCGGTCTGCTGGCGCAGTTCCGGATGTGGGCAGACAAGCCCGATGCACGCCTGGTGTTTGTCGGCGCAGACCATTTGCTGTCGGTGCTGGAAGCACAGACGCCGGTGGGTGACAACGCGGTGGCCCAGGACCGCTGGTCGCTGCGCATGGCCTTTTTGCGTTTGCTGCAGCTGGAGCAGGATTTCGAAGCTGCAGCGCTCGATTACTGCATCACCTATGAGGTATCACCGCCTTCCTGGGTGCCGCCACGCGCGGAGACAAGCAGCGACAGTGCGCGTACCGGCGCACCTGCTGCACCAGATATGTCGCTGGCGCTGGATCCTCCCGAAAGAAAGCCCGTGGTGGCCGACAGCCCGCAGGCCGTGCTCGAAGGGATTGTGGAGGGCGATGTTGCGCGCCAGCTCGATGGGTTCACGCCGATGGTCGAGCCTGGCATGCCGTTCACGGTGCGCTGCGACCGCCTCATGCGCATCGATTTTGTCGCGGCCGGCTCGGTGCTCAACTGGGTGGCCGAATGCCAGCAGAAGAACGTGTTGGTGCGCTTTGGCAACCTGCACCGCCTGAATGCCGTGTTCTTCAACCTGATCGGCATCAACGAGCACTCCATCGTCAACCAGCGGGAAAATTGAATCGGACGGCAATGCCCGCCGACAAACGCACCCCTGGGTGCGTTTTTTTCTGCCTGCAGCGCGGCGGCCTTCTTGGAAAAGCCGGGCCAGGCTCTATATAGGCAGGACTATGGAACAGTATCACGGCACAACCATCCTCAGCGTGCGGCGCGAAACCCCGCAAGGCATCCAGGTCGCTATCGGCGGCGATGGCCAGGTCACCCTGGGCAATATTGTGGTCAAGGGCACCGCGCGCAAGGTGCGCAAGCTCTATGGCGGCAAGGTCCTGGCGGGCTTTGCTGGCGCCACGGCCGATGCCTTTACCTTGTTCGAGCGCTTCGAGGCCAAGCTGGACAAGCACCAGGGCCAGCTGACCCGTGCAGCCATCGAGCTGACCAAGGACTGGCGCACCGACCGCGTGTTGCGCCGTCTGGAAGCGATGCTGGCAGTGGCCGATCACTCGGCCTCGCTGATCATCACCGGCAATGGCGATGTGCTGGAGCCCGAGCAGGGCATTGTGGCCATCGGATCGGGCGGCGCCTATGCGCATTCGGCCGCCAAGGCGCTGCTGAACAACACCGATCTGTCGGCCGAAGAGGTGGTGCGCAAATCGCTGGGCATTGCCGGTGAGCTCTGCATTTACACCAATATGCACCACACCATTGAGACCTTGTAAGCGCCCCGCTTGCAGCCCCGCCATTTCCCCACTGATCGACAGCTGTACCCGTTGCCAGGCGGGTGCCAACCGGATTTTTGCACTATGTCCTCGATGACACCCCAGGAAATCGTTTCTGAACTCGACAACCACATCGTCGGCCAGGCCAATGCCAAGCGGGCCGTCGCTATCGCGCTGCGCAACCGCTGGCGCCGCCAGCAGGTCGCTGACGGCCTGCGCCAGGAGATCACGCCCAAGAACATCCTGATGATCGGCCCCACCGGCGTAGGCAAGACCGAGATTGCGCGCCGCCTGGCCAAGCTGGCCGATGCGCCCTTCATCAAGGTCGAGGCGACCAAGTTCACCGAGGTGGGCTATGTGGGCAAGGATGTGGATGCCATCATCCGCGACCTGGCCGAGGTGGCCGTCAAGCAGACCCGTGCATCGGATGTGAAAAAGCTGCGCGTGCGTGCCGAGGATGCTGCTGAAGAGCGCATTCTGGATGTGCTGCTGCCGCCCGCCCGCACCGGCGAAGCCGCACCCGATACCAGTACGCGCCAGGTGTTCCGCAAGAAGCTGCGCCAGGGTGAGCTCAATGACAAGGAAATCGACATCGAGGTGGCTGAAGCCAAGCCCCAGCTGGAGATCATGGGTCCCCAGGGGATGGAAGAGATGGCCGAGCAGCTGCGCGGCATGTTCAGCCAGATGGGCCAGGAAAAGCGCAAGGTGCGCAAGCTCAAGATCAGCGAAGCGCTGCAACTGATCACCGATGAGGAAGCGGCCAAGCTGGTGAACGAGGAAGATGTCAAATCCCGCGCGATCGAGAACCTGGAGCAGAACGGCATCGTCTTCATTGACGAGATCGACAAGGTGGCGACGCGCCAGGAAACCAGCGGCAGCGATGTTTCCCGCCAGGGCGTGCAGCGGGATCTGCTGCCGCTGGTCGAAGGCACGGCCGTGTCGACCAAGTACGGCATTGTGAAGACCGACCACATCCTGTTCATTGCCTCGGGCGCGTTCCATCTGGCCAAACCCAGTGACCTGATCCCCGAGCTGCAGGGGCGGTTTCCGATCCGCGTCGAGCTGGGCTCGCTGTCGGTGCAGGATTTCGAGGCCATCCTGACGCAAACCCATGCATCCCTGATCAAGCAGTACGAAGCGCTGCTGGCCACCGAAGGCGTGAAGCTGCAGTTTGAAGCCGAGGGCATCACCCGTTTGGCGCGCATTGCCTTTGACGTCAATGAGCGCACCGAAAACATCGGTGCCCGCCGCCTCGCCACGGTGATGGAGCGGCTGCTCGAAGAGATCAGCTTTGATGCCACCAAGCTCGGTGGACAGACGGTGGTGATTGACGCCGCCTATGTCGACCAGCGCCTGGGATCCTTGAGCCAGAACGAGGATTTGTCTCGTTACATTCTCTAACCCAGATTGCGCTTTGTGGCGCAGTTTTGTGCAAGTGCCCGCCCTGGTTGGCGGGCACTTGCTTTTCAGCCAGCCGCCGCAACTGGGCTTGTAGGAGAACGTCTAGTTTTGTAACAAAAGCCTGGGAGATGGTAATCCCTGATAGCGCCGATTTTGCTAAGAGTCTGGATATAGAGGCGATTGTAAGTGCCTATCAAATAAGAAGATTTTTATGAACGTTTTTGCGTGGTGTGCGTTATAAGTTATTGATTTACTTGTATTTTCATTGCAAATCATTGTCTTGAAATGTGGCGCGCTCTGGAATTCCTGATACAGTGGGGAAAAGTGCAGTTTTGTGGGAAAAAGTGCACTTGCCTGTCCTCCGAAACCCCGAACCAGAGACCACACCGTGTTTCAAGGAGCTTCCTCACTCAGTCTTGATGCGAAAGGTCGGTTGTCCATACCGACCCGGCATCGTGACGCGCTGACGAAGCCGGGCCCGACCCTCACCATTACCCGCCATCCCCATGGCTGCCTGATGATCTTCCCGCAGGATGCCTGGGCGGTTTTCAGCGCGCGGATGGCGCAGGTCAAGATGGGTGAGCAGGTGCTCAAGCGGATTTTTCTGGGTAGCGCGATGGATGTGGAAATGGATGGCACCGGCCGCGTGCTGGTATCTCCCGAGCTGCGTGCTGCTGCCAACATCACCAAGGACGCGATTCTGATGGGGATGGGCAGCCATTTTGAATTGTGGGACAAGGCGACGTACGAGAAGCAGGAGGCTGAAGCCCTGCAGAATCTGCCGCCCGATGCCCTGGATAACTTTGCATTCTGAGGTGCATGTGGAAACCAAGAACTACCTGCACACTACCGTCCTGCTGAACGAGGCCGTCGATGCCTTGTTGGAGGCCAGGGTCGCCATGGACCCGGTCTTTGTCGATGGGACTTTCGGCAGAGGCGGACACTCCCGCCTGGTGCTGTCCAAGTTGCCGGCCGAGGGCCGGCTCATTGCTTTTGACAAGGACGTCGAGGCGATTGCCGAGGCCGGCAAGATTGCGGACGCCCGTTTTTCCATTCGCCATGAGGGCTTCAGCCACATGGCGCAGCTGCCTGCCGCATCGGTGGCAGGCGTGCTGCTGGATCTGGGGGTCAGCTCCCCGCAGATCGACAGTCCCGAGCGCGGCTTCAGTTTCCGCTTCGATGGCCCGCTCGACATGCGCATGGACACCACCCGAGGCCAGAGTGTGGCCGAGTGGTTGCAAGAGGCGGAAACACAGCAAATAGCGGAGGTGATTCGTGACTTCGGTGAAGAACGGTTTGCTGGGCCCATTGCAAAGGCGATTGTTGCGCGGCGGGAGGCTGGCTCGCCAGTCGCCACCACTGCCGATCTGGCCGAGCTCGTGGCTGGCACAGTCAAGACCCGCGAGGCTGGGCAAAATCCAGCCACGCGGACATTCCAGGCTCTTCGGATTTTCATTAATGCCGAGCTCGAAGAGCTCGAGCAGGCGCTAGAGGCCAGCCTGCGGGTGCTGGCACCCGGCGGCCGTCTGGTGGTGATCAGCTTCCACTCGCTGGAAGACCGCATCGTCAAGCAGTTCATCGCCAAGCATTCCAAAGAGGTGTTCGATCGTCGCGCACCCTTTGCAGCGCCCAAGCCGATGCTGCTCAAGGCGCTGGACCGCATCAAGCCCAGCGAGGCGGAGGTGTCTGCCAACCCACGCGCCCGCAGTGCGGTGATGCGCGTGGCCGAACGTACCGAGGTGGCTGCATGACGACCCGCAGCTGGCCCGGCATCTGCAGCAGGAGGCGGCTGTGCTGTTGCGCCTGAACATTCTGCTGCTCATGGTGACGATCGTCAGCGCGATGGCGCTGGTGCAGTCGCAGTATGAATCGCGCAAGCTGTTCACCGAACTGGACCGCGCGCTGGCCGAGTCGCGCCAGCTGGAGACAGACCACCAGCGCCTGCAGGTGGAAAAGCGGGCCCAGGCCACGCCGCTGCGGCTGGAGCAGCTCGCCCGCGAAAAGTGGGGCATGCAGACAGCCACGCCAGCCGTCACGGTGTATGTGCCTGAGCCAGGCAACGGATCGGTGGCCCCATGAGCAAGGACATGCGCTACTCCACCAGCCCCTTGCTGGCCGAGCGCACGCCGATGTGGCGCAGCCGCTTCATCATGATTGGCCTGGCGCTGGCGTTTACCGGCCTGATTGGCCGCGCCGCTTATGTGCAGGTCATCGGCAATGATTTCTTTCTGCGCCAGGGTGAAGTGCGCTTTGCCCGCACCATCGAGCTGCCTGCGAACCGGGGCCGCATCCTGGACCGCAATGGCCTGATTCTGGCCTCCAGCGTGCCCGCTGCCAGCATCTGGGCGATTCCCGAAGATGTGGACCAGGACGACCCGGCGACCAAGGGCAAGATTGCCGAGATCGCCAAGCTGATGGGCATGCCCCAGGCGCAGCTCGATGCGAAGCTGGCCGATGAGGACAAGTCCTTTGTCTGGATCAAGCGCCAGCTCGATTGGGACATCGGGCAGAAGATCAAGGCGCTGGATGTCAAGGGCATCTACCTGCGCAAGGAATACAAGCGCCAGTACCCCGAAGGTGAGTCTGCAGCCCACGTTGTGGGCTTTACCAATGTGGAAGACCAGGGTCAGGAAGGCATGGAGCTGGCCTTCAACACCGAGCTGGGCGGCAAGGCCGGCTCGCGCCGCGTGATCAAGGACCGCCTGGGCCGTATCGTCGAGGGTGTCGGTGTAGAGACGCCGCCGCAAGAGGGCCAGGACATCCAGCTGTCCATCGACAGCAAGGTGCAGTTCTTCGCCTACCAGAAGCTGCGCGACCAGGTAGCGGCCTTCAAGGCCAAGGCCGGCAGCGTGGTGGTGATGGATGCCCATACCGGCGAAGTGCTGGCGCTGGCCAACTACCCCAGCTATGACCCGAACAACCGCTCGCGCCTGACCGGCGAGCAGCTGCGCAACCGCGCCATTACCGATACCTTCGAGCCCGGCTCGACGATGAAGCCCATTACCGTAGGCACGGCGCTGGAGCTGGGCCGGGTCAAGAACACCACCATCATCGACACCGCCCCGGGGCGCTATGCGATTGGCGGCTTCACCATCAGCGACACCCACAACTATGGCGCGCTGACGGTGGATGGCGTGATCCAGAAGTCCAGCAACGTGGGCGCGCTGAAGGTGGCACAGAAGATGACGCCGCAAGAGATGTGGAATGTGCACTCGGCGCTGGGTTACGGCCAAAAGCCCCAGATCGCGTTCCCGGGTGCGGCCAGTGGCCGCCTGCGTCCCTGGAAGAGCTGGAAGCCGGTCGAGCAGGCCACCATCTCCTACGGCTACGGCCTGTCGGCCTCGCTGTTCCAGATGGCGCGTTCCTACACCGTGTTCTCGAACGACGGCAATGTGATTCCCGCGACCATGCTCAAGCGCACAGGCCGCCCCGCCGGCACGCCGGTGTTCTCCAAGAAGACTGCCGAGTTGGTGCGCCACATGCTGTGGATGGCCGCTGGCCCCGGCGGTACGGGCCAGAAGGCGCAGACCGTGGGCTACTCCATCGGCGGCAAATCGGGCACGGCCCGCAAGCAGCAGGGCCGGGGCTATGCCGCAGGCAAGTACCGCGCCTGGTTCACCGGCATTGCACCGATTGAGAACCCACGCATCATCGTGGCCGTGATGGTCGATGAACCCAGCCAGGGCAGCTTTTACGGCGGTACCGTCGCCGGCCCGGTGTTCAGTGAAGTGGTGCAGCAAACCCTGCGCCTGATGGGCGTGCAGCCTGATATGTCGGTCAAGCCGCAGATCGTGGCCAACGATGTAGAGGAGCCGCTATGAGCGCGACCACGACCGTGGCCACCGTCCACAGCACCGCCGCCGCCGTTGAATGGCTGCGCGAGCGTGTGACCAGCGGCACCTTGCAAACCGACAGCCGCCAGGTGCAGGCCGGCGATGCCTTCATCGCCTGGCCGGGTGGCGTCAACGATGGCCGCGCCTATGTGACGCAGGCCGTGCGGCGCGGCGCCGCCGCCTGCCTGGTGGAGCAGGCTGGCTTGGACCAGTTTGATCTGCAAGGCATGCCGGTTGCGGCCATGCCGGGCTTGAAGGCCGCCACCGGCCCGATCGCCAGCGCCTGGTTTGGCCAGCCCAGCGAGCAGCTGGATGTATTGGCCGTGACGGGCACCAATGGCAAGACCAGCATCAGCTGGTGGCTGGCCCAGGCGGTGAGCCATCTCTGCGAAGCCGGCGTGCTGCAGCACCGGGGCTGCGCCATGGTCGGCACCCTGGGTGTCGGCATTCCGCCGCACCAGCTCGATGTGACCGGCATGACCACCCCCGATCCGGTGCTGCTGCAGCGCGCCTTCCGGGGCTTTGCCGATGCCGGCTACGGCGCTTGCGCGATCGAGGCCTCGTCCATCGGCATTGCCGAGCACCGCCTGGCGGGCACACGCATCCGGTTGGCCATCTTTACGAATTTCACCCAGGACCACCTGGACTACCACGGCAGCATGGACGCCTACTGGGCCGCCAAGGAGGCGTTGTTCCATTGGTCCGGCCTGCAATCGGCCGTGGTCAACCTGGACGACGCCCGGGGTGCGGCGCTGGTGGCATCCTTGGCCGGTGGCGCGCTGGATCTGTGGACCGTTTCCGTGGATAAGCCCAACCAGGCCCGTCTGTCTGCCCGGTTCATCCGCGCGGGCGACCGTGGCCTGGTGTTCGAGGTCGTAGAGGCCGGCGCCGAAGCCGCTGCCGTGACCCTGCACAGCCAGGTGATTGGCCAGTACAACGTGCTCAACCTGCTGCAGGTGATGGCCAGCCTGCGGGTGCTGGGTGCGAGCTTGCAGCAGGCGGCTGAGGCTTGCGCGGTGCTGGCGGCCGTGCCGGGCCGCATGGAACAGGTCAGCCAGGAGGGTGCGCCCTTGGTGGCCATCGACTACGCCCACACCCCCGATGCGCTGGACAAGGCCTTGCAGGCGCTGCGCCCGCTGGCTGTGCAGCGCGGCGGCCAACTGTGGTGTGTGTTTGGCTGTGGCGGCAACCGCGATGCTGGCAAGCGCCCGCTGATGGGCCGCATTGCCCAGGCGGGTGCCGACGAAGTGGTGGTGACCAGCGACAACCCGCGCGGCGAGCAGCCCCAGGCCATCATCGACGACATCTTGCGCGGCATGACGCCTGATGCGCATTGGCATGTACAGGCCGACCGCGCGGCCGCCATCGCAGAGGTGGTGCTGCGCGCGTCCAGCCAGGATGTGATTTTGCTGGCCGGCAAGGGCCATGAGGATTACCAGGAAGTGGCGGGTGTGAAGCTGCCCTTTCTCGATGCCGCGCAGGCCCATGCTGCGCTGGCCAAGCGGAAAGAACAACTATGAGCATGATGACCCTGCACCAGGCGCTGGGCTTCATACAGCCCCTTGTCCCCCAGGCACGACTGGTGGGAGATGGTGCAGTGCCGCTGCTGCGCGTCCACTCGGACTCGCGCAGTTTGCAGGCCGGTGATTTGTTTGTGGCGCTCAAAGGTGAGCGCTTCGATGCCAACCAGTTTCTGGCCCAGGCCCAGGCAGCAGGTGCGGCGGCCGCGCTGTGCCATGCCGACCCCGCCGAAGCCGGCCTGCCCGGCATTGTGGTGCCCGATACCCTGGCTGCGCTGGCTGCCTTGGCCACCGGTTGGCGTGCACAGTTCCCGCTGCCGCTGATTGCGGTGACGGGCAGCAATGGCAAGACCACGGTGACGCAGATGCTGGCGAGCATCCTGCGCGCCCATGCCGGCGATGCCGCCTGGGCCACGCGTGGCAACCTGAACAACGAGATTGGCGTGCCGCTGACCCTGCTGGGCCTGACGGCTGCGCACCGCGCTGCCGTGGTCGAGCTGGGCATGAACCACCCTGGCGAAATCGCCGTGCTGGCCGCAATGGCGCAGCCCCGGGTGGCCCTGGTCAACAACGCCCAGCGCGAGCACCAGGAGTTCATGCACACGGTGGAAGCCGTGGCCCGCGAAAACGGCAGCGTGCTGGCCGCCTTGCCGGCCGATGGCGTGGCCGTGTTCCCTGCCGGTGATGTCTATACGCCCTTGTGGCAAGAACTGGCTGCCGGCCGGGCGACCTGTTTGTTCGGCGAACAGGCCGATGGTGCCCAGGCCTATGCCAGCGATGTGCTGTGGCGCGATGGCGCCTGGCAGCTGCAGCTGCATCTGCCCGATGGCACAGCGCCCGTGGTGCTGCAGATTGCCGGCCGCCACAACGTGCGCAATGCGCTGGCCGCTGCCGCGTCGGCCCATGCCGCCGGTGTGCCGCTGGCCGCGATTGCCCAGGGCCTGTCGGCGTTCGAGCCGGTCAAGGGCCGCTCGCGCGCGCTGGCGATGCCCGTTGCGGGCCGCAGCCTGACGGTGGTCGACGACAGCTACAACGCCAACCCGGATTCGGTAGAGGCCGCGATCCAGGTGCTGGCCGAGCTGCCGGCTGCCCAGCTCCTGGTGCTGGGTGATATGGGCGAGGTGGGCGATCAAGGGCCCCGGTTCCATGCCGAAGCCGGCGCGCTGGCCAAGCAGCAAGGCATCGCCCAGCTGTTTACTTTGGGTGCCCAAAGCCAGTCGGCCGCCGAGGCCTTCGGTGAGGGGGCCCAGCATTTCGAGAGCATGCCTGCGTTGCAGGATGCGGTGTGCAAATTGATGCCTCAATTGGGCAGTGTGTTGGTCAAAGGTTCGCGGTTCATGAAGATGGAGCAAGTGGTGCAGGCAATGCAGTCGTGCGCAGACAAGGGGCCCAGCGCCCGTGAGGAGGCCGCATGCTGATTGTGCTCGCCAGCTGGTTGCAAAGCCTGTCGCCCGAATTCGGCTTTCTGCGCATCTTCCAGTACCTGACCTTCCGCGCCGTGATGGCGGCGATGACGGCGCTGGTGATTGGCCTGGTGGCCGGCCCCAAGGTGATCCGCACCTTGTCGGCGCTGAAGATCGGCCAGCCCATCCGAGGCTATGCGATGCAAAGCCATTTGAGCAAGAGCGGCACGCCCACAATGGGCGGCGTGCTGATCCTGCTGGCGATCACCATCTCGACCGTGCTGTGGTTTGACCTGTCCAACCGCTTTGTCTGGGTGGTGCTGATCGTCACCTGGGGTTTTGGTGCCATTGGCTGGGTCGATGACTGGCGCAAGGTGGTCAACAAGGACCCCGAAGGCATGCGCTCGCGCGAAAAGTATTTCTGGCAGTCGGTGCTGGGCCTGGCTGCCGCGCTGGCCCTGGTGTTCTGCATCTCGGAAAACACCAATGCCGAGGTCTGGAGCCTGTTCGTCAGCTGGGTGCAGTCGGGCTTCTCGCTGGATCTGCCGCCCAATGCCGGCCTGATGGTGCCCTTCTTCAAGCAGGTGAACTACCCGCTGGGCGTGCTGGGCTTTGTGATCATGACCTACCTGGTCATCGTCGGCGCCAGCAATGCCGTCAACCTGACCGATGGTCTCGATGGCCTGGCCATCATGCCGGTGGTCATGGTCGGCTCCGCACTGGGCGTGTTCGCCTATGTGACCGGCAGCGTCAATTTTTCGCGCTACCTGCTGTTCCCGCACATTGGCGGCACTGGTGAACTGCTGGTGTTCTGCTGCGCGATGACGGGCGCGGGCCTGGCTTTCCTGTGGTTCAACACCCACCCGGCCCAGGTCTTCATGGGCGATGTGGGTGCGCTGGCCCTGGGTGGTGCGCTGGGCACGATTGCGGTGATCGTTCGCCAAGAGATTGTGCTGGCCATCATGGGCGGCATCTTTGTGGCCGAGGCCGTGTCGGTGATGATGCAGGTGGTCTGGTTCAAGTACACCAAGAAGCGCTATGGCGAAGGCCGGCGCCTGTTGAAGATGGCCCCCTTGCACCACCACTTTGAAAAGAGCGGCTGGCGCGAAACCCAGGTCGTCGTGCGTTTCTGGATCATCACGATGCTGCTGTGTCTGATCGGTCTGTCTACCCTGAAGCTGCGGTGAGCACCATGGCAACCGAGCACCTCCACCCCCTTGATCCCTCGGCAGAGGCCGCGGCTGCGCCGCTGGCGCCCGTGGTAGCTCCCGAGGCTGCGGCCGACCTGGTGCAGCCTGCCGAGCTGCAGTCTGAGCTGGCAGCCGCTGACGCCGATGCGCCAGCGCTGGCGCTGGCGCTGGCGCAGCCCTTGCCTGAAGATGAAGCCCCTGTGGACGCGGCTGCCGATGAAGCAGCCGTTGTGGCCACCGATGCTGCAGCGGCTCCAGCTGCCGACGCCTCGGCAGTGGACATGGCCCCGGTACCCGATGTGTCGACCCTGACCGCCGCCAAGGATGCGGCTGCCTTTGTCGCGCAGATTTTTGCTGACCCCAGTGTGTCTGACGCGGCCAGCAGCGAGGTCACGGCGGTCGATGTGCAGCCCCAGGAGGCCGAAGTGGTCTATGCCCCAGTGCCGGCCCAGTGGCCGCAGGGGCAAGCGCATCCGCTGCAAGGCCAGCAGGTGCTGGTGCTGGGTCTGGGCACCTCCGGCCTGGCGATGGCACGCTGGTGCGCCCGCTGCGGCGCCCAGGTCACGGTAGCGGACACGCGCGATGCGCCGCCCCAGCTGGCACAGCTGCGCAGCGAACTGCCCGATGTGCGTTTTGTCGCGGGTGCATTGTCCGCCGCGCTGGTCGATGGCCAGCCGGTGCGCGTGGTCTACCGCTCGCCCGGCCTGAGCCCCGAGACCGTGGCCCCGGTCGTTGATGCGGCGCGTGCCATTGGCTTGCCGGTCAGCGGTGAGCTGGATCTGTTCAGCCTGGCCCTGCAGTCGCTGGCCCAGGCCCATGGCTATGCGCCCAAGGTGCTGGCCATCACAGGGACCAATGGCAAGACCACGGTCACCTCGCTCACCGGTCAGCTGCTGGCGCATGCCGGCATGCGCACCGCTGTGGCCGGCAATATCGGCCCCAGCCTGCTCGATACGCTGTCGCAGCACATCGATGCCCAGAGCCTGCCCCAGGCCTGGGTGCTGGAGCTGTCCAGCTTCCAGCTCGAAGATGCGCATGCCTTCAACCCGACGGCGGCGACGGTGCTCAACCTCAGCCAGGACCATCTGGACTGGCATGGCAGCATGGCGGCCTATGCGGGCGCCAAGGCCAAGATTTTTGGCAGCGATGCGCTGATGGTGCTCAACCGCGACGACCCGGCTGTGATGGCCATGCTGCCGCCGCCGGTACGCGTCAAGCTGCAGCGCCCCCAACTGCGCCCGCACATCAGCTTTGGCCTGGATCTGCCCACGCAAGTGGGCGACTACGGCCTGGAAGTGGTCAACGGCATGGCCTGGCTGGTGCGTGCGCAGGACGATGGCAACAGTGCCAGCAACAAGCGCAACCAGGCGGCAGCGGACGATGTGTTCCTGCAGCGGCTGATGCCTGCTGATGCGCTGCGCATCCGGGGCCGCCACAACGCGATGAATGCGCTGGCCGCGCTGGCGCTGGGCCATGCAGCAGGCGCCGGTTTTGCGCCGATGCTGTTTGGCCTGCGCGAATACCGGGGCGAGCGCCACCGGGTCGAGCCCATTGGCATCGTCAGCGATGTGGAATATTTTGACGACAGCAAGGGCACCAATGTGGGCGCCACCGTGGCCGCGCTGATGGGCCTGGGTGCCGAGCGCCGCATCGTGCTGATCCTGGGCGGCGAGGGCAAGGGCCAAGATTTTTCGCCACTGGCCGCGCCTGTGCTGCGCTATGCGCGTGCCGTGGTGCTGATTGGCCGCGACGCGCCGTTGATCGAAGCCGCGCTGGCCGACACCGGCGTGCCCCTGCTGCACGCCCCCAGCATGGACGATGCCGTGCTGCTGGCCAGCCAGAAGGCGGTTGCCGGTGACGCGGTGCTGATGTCGCCGGCCTGCGCCAGCTTTGACATGTTCCAAAACTACGGCCACCGCGCCGAAGTGTTCTGCCAGGCCGTTGCGGCGCTGGCCGAGGAACGCGGTACCAGCCTGGAGGTGCAGCCATGAGCGCCGAGACCGGACTGCGCAGCAGGTTCTCGGGCTGGTTCAAGCCGGCCGGGGAAAAGCCTGTCGATATCCTGCCGGTGCGCGTGGGTGGCAATGAATACCGCCAGACGCCATCGAACACCACCAATATCTTTGGTGCCGACCAGGTGCTCATCTGGCTGGTGGTGGCCATTCTGTCCTGGGGCATCGTCATGGTGTTCTCGGCCTCGATTGCGATGCCGGACAACCCGCGCTTTGGCAAGATTGCCCATTACTACTTCTTCCAGCGCCACCTGATGAGTGTGGGCCTGGGCTTTGTGGCGGCGGTGCTCACTTTCCAGATTCCGATGAAGGTCTGGGAGCACTGGGCGCCCTGGCTGTTCATTGCGTCGATCCTGCTGCTGATTGCGGTGCTGATTCCGCATGTGGGCACGGTGGTCAATGGCGCGCGCCGCTGGCTGTCGCTGGGCATCATGAACTTCCAGCCCTCGGAGCTGGCCAAGATCGCGGTCATCATGTATGCCGCTGATTACATGGTGCGCAAGATGGAGGTCAAGGAGCGCTTCTTCCGCGCCGTGCTGCCGATGGGGCTGGCCGTGGGCATTGTCGGTGCGCTGCTGCTGGCCGAGCCCGACATGGGCGCCTTCATGGTGATCGCCGTGATCGCCATGGGCATCCTGTTCCTGGGTGGTGTCAATGCCCGCATGTTCTTTCTGATCGCGCTGGTGCTGGTAGCGGCCTTTGCGCTGATCGTGATGACCTCGGAATGGCGGCGCGAGCGTATTTTTGCCTACCTCGATCCCTGGAGCGAGAAGCATGCGCTGGGCAAGGGCTACCAGCTCTCGCATTCGCTGATTGCCATTGGCCGCGGTGAGATCTTTGGCGTGGGCTTGGGTGGCAGCGTCGAGAAGCTGCACTGGCTGCCCGAGGCGCATACCGACTTCTTGCTGGCCGTGATCGGTGAGGAGCTGGGTCTGGTGGGCATCATCGCGCTGCTGGGTCTGTTCTTCTTCATGATCCGCCGCATTGTCGAGATCGGCCGCCAGGCGATCCGCATGGACCGCATCTTCTCCGGTCTGGTGGCGCAGGGCATTGCGATCTGGCTGGGCTTCCAGACCTTCATCAACGCCGGTGTGAACCTGGGCGCCTTGCCCACCAAGGGCCTGACCTTGCCGCTGATGAGTTTCGGGGGCTCTGCCATCTTGATGAACCTGGTGGCCATTGCCATCGTGCTGCGCATTGACTGCGAAAACAAGGCCATGGGTGCCGGGGGGACGCGATCATGAGCGGCAAGACGGCACTGATCATGGCGGGCGGCACCGGCGGCCATATCTTTCCCGGCCTGGCCGTGGCCCAGGAGCTGCGCAGCCGTGGCTGGACGGTGCACTGGCTGGGTGCACCCGACAGTATGGAAGAGCGCCTCGTGCCGCCCCAGGGCTTTGCACTGGAGCGCGTGGCGTTCTCGGGTGTGCGTGGCAAGGGTCTGATGTCCCTGGCCGGCATGCCGCTGCGCCTGTTGAAGGCCTTGCAGCAGGCGCGCGCCGTGCTGCGCAAGGTCCGCCCCGATGTGGTTGTCGGCATGGGTGGCTATATCACCGTGCCCGGTGGCCTGGCAGCCAAGCTGGCGGGTGTGCCCATCGTGCTGCATGAGCAGAACTCGGTGCCGGGCATGGCCAACAAGCTGCTCGCCCGCATGGCCCAGCGTGTATTCAACGCCTTCCCAGATGCGATTGCTGGTGGCCAGTGGGTGGGCAATCCGCTGCGCGCCGAGTTCCTGCAGCAGCCCGAGCCGGCACAGCGCTTTGCCGGCCGCAGCGGCCCGCTGCAGCTGCTGGTGGTGGGCGGCAGCCTGGGTGCCAAGGCCTTGAACGAGGTGGTACCCCAGGCGCTGGCGCTGATGGCGCCCGAGACCCGCCCCGTGGTGACGCACCAAAGCGGCGCCAAGCAGATCGATGCGCTGCAGGCCAACTACGCGGCTGCTGGCGTGCAAGCCAGCCTGACCCCCTTTATCGACGATGCGGCCAAGGCCTATGCGGATGCCGATGTCATCGTCTGCCGCGCAGGCGCCAGCACGGTGACCGAGCTGGCCGCCGTGGGCGCGGCGGCGGTGTTTGTGCCGTTTCCGGCGGCGGTGGATGACCACCAGACGGCCAATGCGCGCTTCCTGGTGGATGCCGGTGCGGGCTGGTTGGTGCAACAAAGCGTTTTGACCCCGGAAAACCTGGCTCAGATGCTAGAGAATATGCAGCGGACGGGCCTGGTGGACATGGCCCAAAAGGCGAAGAAAATGCAGAAATTGGAAGCTGCCCACGTGGTGGCGGATGCCTGCGAAGAGGTGGCACGATGAAACACGCCATCCAACGCATTCATTTTGTCGGTATTGGCGGTGCAGGCATGAGCGGCATTGCCGAAGTGCTGCACAACCTGGGCTATGCCGTCTCGGGCTCGGACCTGTCGGACAGCAGCACCATGGCGCATCTGCGCGATGCCGGTATCACCACCTTTGTGGGGCACGATGCGGCGCATATCGCCCAGGCCCAGGCGGTGGTGACATCGACGGCCGTGCAGGCCGACAACCCCGAAGTCGTGGCTGCCCGGGCCATGGGCATTCCGGTGGTGCCGCGCGCACTGATGCTGGCCGAGCTGATGCGCCTGCGCAAGGGCATCGCGATTGCCGGCACCCATGGCAAGACGACGACCACCAGCCTGGTGACCAGCGTGCTGGCCGAGGCCGGCCTGGACCCCACTTTTGTCATTGGCGGCAAGCTCAACAGCGCGGGCGCCAATGCGCGCCTGGGCAGTGGCGAGTACATCGTGGTCGAGGCGGACGAGTCCGATGCCTCGTTCCTGAACCTGCTGCCGGTGATGGCCGTGGTCACGAACATCGATGCCGACCACATGGACACCTATGGCCATGACTTTGGCCGGCTCAAGACGGCCTTTGTCGATTTTCTCAACCGCATGCCGTTTTATGGCAATGCCGTGGTCTGCATCGACAGCCCGGCTGTGGGCGACATCATTGAGCGCGTGGCCTGCAAGGTCACGACCTACGGCCTGAGCGAGAACGCCCAGATCCGCGCCGTGAACCTGCAGGCCGACAACGGCCAGATGCGCTTTACCGTACAGCGCCGCCTGGCCCAGCCTTTGCCCGATCTGGAGGTGGTGCTGAACCTGCCTGGCGAGCACAACGTGCTCAATGCACTGTCGGTGGTCGGGGTGGCGGCTGCCATCGGCATCGACGACGCGGCCCTGCAGCGGGCGCTGCAAGGCTTCAAGGGCGTGGGGCGCCGTTTTCAGCGTTATGGCCAGGCCCGGCTGCCCAACGGCGGCGAGTTCACGGTTATTGACGATTACGGACATCACCCTGTCGAAATGGCTGCCACCATTGCGGCCGCGCGCGGCGCGTTTCCGGGCCGCCGGCTGGTGCTGGCCTTCCAGCCGCACCGCTACACCCGCACGCGGGATTGCTTTGAGGACTTTGTCCAGGTGCTGGGCGGCGCCGATGCGGTGCTGCTGGCCGAGGTGTATGCCGCCGGTGAAACACCGATCGTCGCGGCCGACAGCCGTGCGCTGGCACGCGCGGTGCGTGTGGCTGGCAAGGTGGAGCCGGTGTTTGTCGAGCAGATCAGCAGCCTGCCCCAGCAGATTCTGGACCAAGCGCAGGACGGCGACGTGCTGCTGTGCATGGGCGCGGGATCGATTGGTGCGGTGGCTGCCAAGGTGATGGCGTTGGCCGATGGACAAGAGCGTGTAGCGCCGCAAGGGAGCGCGGTATGAGTGAAACCATGAACAATATTGATGTGAAGGCCTTGGGCAAGGTCGCGGTTCTGATGGGCGGGAGCTCGGCAGAGCGTGAGGTGTCGCTGATGTCCGGCAAGGGCGTGCTGGCTGCGCTGCAGGCCAAGGGCGTGGACGCACATGCGTTTGACCCCTCGCAGCAGGACCTGGGCGAGCTGCGCAAGCAAGGCTTTGCGCGCTGCTTCATCGCGCTGCATGGCCGTCATGGCGAAGACGGCACGGTGCAAGGCGCGCTGGAGCTGCTGGGCATTCCCTACACCGGTCCCGGCGTGATGGCCTCGAGCATCGCGATGGACAAGATCATGACCAAGCGCATCTGGCGTTTTGAAGGCCTGTCCACCCCCGAGTGGCGCATGGCCGCCAGCGAGCAGGACACGCGCGATGCGCTGGCCGCGCTCGGCGCGCCGATGATCGTCAAGCCCGCACGCGAGGGCTCGACCATTGGCCTGTCCAAGATCAGCACCCCCGAAGAATGCGCCCAGGCCTATGCGCAGGCCTCCCGCTACGACCCCGAAGTACTGTGCGAGCAGTTCATCGAGGGCATCGAGACCACCTGCGCCGTACTGGGCCAGGGCCGCAGCGCCAAGGCGCTGCCGGTGATCAAGATCGTCGCGCCGGACGGCAATTACGACTACCAGAACAAGTACTTCACCGACACCACCCAGTACTTCTGCCCCAGCGAGCTGCCAGACGAGATGGAAGCGGCGATCCGCGACCTGGCAGAAAAGGCATTCCGCACCCTGGGCTGCCGGGGCTGGTCGCGCGCCGATGTGATGGTGCGCGCCTCGGACCAGCAGCTGTTCCTGCTGGAGATCAATACCTCGCCGGGCATGACCAGCCATTCGCTGGTGCCCATGGCCGCCCGTGCCACCGGCATGAGCTACGAAGACCTGTGTTTGCACCTGGTGGCCCATGCATCGACCGATGCGGCCCAGGGTGCGGAGCTGTAAGACAAGGAGATGCGATCCATGGAGCAGACCATGCCAGTCCCCTTCGACGTCAAGCTGATGAACATGCTGGCCACGGCATTGTTCCTCGGCTGTGGCGCGTTGCTGGTGCTGGCAGGGGTGCGCTGGGCCATCCACCATCCGGCGCTGAGCATTGCACGCATCGTGGTGCAGGGCGAGATGGAGCACAACAGCGCGGTGTCGCTGCAGGCCAATGTGATGCCGTCCTTGAAGGGCAATTTCTTCACGATGGACCTGGATGAGACACGCCGCATCTTCGAGCAGGCGCCCTGGGTGCGCCAGGCGCGGATCAAGCGCGAGTTTCCGAGCACCTTGGCAGTGACGATCACCGAGCAGGACGCGGCCGCGATCTGGGGCGCCGAAGGCGAGTCCCGCCTGCTCAACAGCGAAGGCCTGATGTTCGAAGGCGATTCCACCGACCCGGATCTGCTGCATCTGCCGCACCTGTCGGGCCCGGCCGGGCGCTCGCAAGAGGTGCTGGCCATGTTCCGTGCGCTCGCGCCGATCTACGCCAAGCTGGACAACGCGCTGGTGGCGCTGGCCGAGTCGAACAGCGGCAGCTGGAAGGCCACCTTGCAGTCCGGCGCGGTCATCGAGATGGGCCAGGGCCGGGAGGAGGTACTGAGCGAGCGGGTACGTAAATTTGTTGAATCTTTGCCTGAAGTCACCGGTACCTACAGACGCAGCGTGGCATCGCTGACGTCGGCAGATCTGCGCCACGCCGGTGGCTACGCGGTCCGCATGCAGGGGGTGACCACGGGCACCTCGGCATCGGGCCGGGCAGCAGTCAAAAAATAAAACACAGAGATGCGAAACATGAACCATACCAATCACTTGATCAGCGAGGGCTACTGACTATGGCGCGAGATAGCAAAGACGTGGTAGTCGGCCTGGACATCGGCACCGCCAAGATCATGGTGGTGGTGGCCGAGGTGCTGGGCAATGGCGAGCTCAAGCTGGCCGGCCTGGGCGTGGCCCCCAGCAACGGGCTCAAGCGCGGTGTGGTGGTGAATATCGATGCCACGGTGCAGAGCATCCAGCAGGCGCTCAAGGAGGCCGAGTTGATGGCCGACCTGAACATCCAGCGCGTCTACACCGGCATCACCGGCAGCCATATCCGCGGCATCAATTCCAGCGGCATGGTAGCCGTCAAGGACAAGGAAGTCTCGGCTGCCGATGTGGCACGCGTGCTGGACACTGCCAAGGCGATCAACATCCCGTCGGACCAGCGCCTGCTGCTGGTCGAGCCGCAGGAGTTTGCGATCGACGGCCAGGATGTGCGCGAGCCCATCGGCATGAGCGGTCTGCGCCTGGAGTCCAAGATCCACATCGTGACCGGTGCGCAAAGCGCGGCCGAGAACATCATCAAATGCGTGCGCCGCTGCGGCCTGGAAGTGGAGCAGCTGCTGCTCAACCCGCTGGCCTCCAGCCAGGCGGTGCTGACCGATGACGAGCGCGAGCTGGGTGTGGCCGTGGTCGATATCGGCGCGGGCACCACCGATGTGTCGATCTTCACCGGTGGCGCGATCCGCCATACGGCGGTGATCCCGATTGCCGGTGACCTGATCACCAGCGATATCGCGATGGCGCTGCGCACGCCGACCAAGGACGCCGAGGACATCAAGGTCGAGAGCGGCTGCGCCAAGCAGTTGCTGGCCGATCCCGATACGCAGGTGGATGTGCCCGGTCTGGGTGACCGGGGCCCGCGTCTGTTGAGCAAGCAGGCGCTGGCCGGCGTGATCGAGCCGCGCGTCGAAGAAATTTTCTCGCTGGTGCAGCAAGTCATCCGCGAGTCTGGTTATGAGGAGGTGCTGTCGTCGGGCATTGTGCTCACCGGCGGCAGCGCGGTGATGCCGGGCATGGTCGAGCTGGGGGAAGACATCTTCCTCAAGCCCGTGCGGCGCGGCATTCCCAAGTATTCCGGCACCCTGGCCGAGATGGTCGCGCAGCCCCGTGCTGCCACCGTCATGGGCCTGCTGGAAGAGGCCCGCATGGCCCGCATGCGTGGCTACAAGGTGGCCCAGAAGTCCGGTTCGGTGAAATCGGCATTTGGGCGTTTGAAGGACTTTATTGTGGGGAACTTTTAACCATGCATGACACCACTTGTTGGCTGGCGCAAAGCAGCCCTTCAAGGCTCAAAGGGTATGACCCTTGGAGACCTAAAGGGCCACCAAGCAACCAATGTTCATTAAAGAGTGAATTATTCGTAACCCATTTTTCTCATGTTGACGCGAGAGCGAGAGGAGCAGGCAATGACCATCGAAATGTATGAAGGCAACACATTCAACCAAGGCACCCAGATCAAGGTGATCGGCGTCGGTGGCGGTGGTGGCAACGCGGTCGAGCACATGATCGCCAACAGCGTGCAAGGTGTCGAATTCATTTCGGCCAACACCGATGCGCAAGCGCTGGAGCGTTGCCATGCCCACCGTGTGATCCAGCTGGGTGAAACCGGCCTGGGCGCGGGCAGCAAGCCTGAGAACGGCCGCGAGGCTGCCGAATCCGCGATCGAAGACATTCGCGCTGCCATCGTGGGCTCGCACATGCTGTTCATCACCGCCGGCATGGGTGGTGGTACCGGCACCGGCGCTGCCCCTGTGATCGCTCGCGTGGCCAAGGAAATGGGCATCCTGACCGTGGGCGTGGTGACCAAGCCTTTCGAATGGGAAGGCAAGCGCCGCATGTCCAACGCCGACGGCGGTCTGAGCGAGCTCGAGGCCAATGTCGACTCGCTGATCGTGGTGCTCAACGAAAAGCTGCTCGATGTGCTGGGCGATGACATCACCCAGGACCAGGCCTTTGCCCATGCCAACGATGTGCTTAAGAACGCCGTGGGCGGCATCTCCGAGATCATCAACGACCACGGCTATATCAACGTCGACTTTGCCGACGTGAAGACCGTGATGAGCGAGCCAGGCAAGGCGATGATGGGTACGGCAACGGCCAGCGGCCCGGACCGTGCACGCATCGCGGCGGAACAAGCCGTTGCTTGCCCGCTGCTGGAAGGCATCGATCTGTCGGGCGCCAAGGGCATCCTGGTGCTGGTGACCGCGACCAAGGGCAGCCTGAAGCTGGCCGAATCGCGCCAGGCGATGAGCACCATCAATGCCTACGCCTCGCCAGAGTCGCACGTGATCTTCGGTGCGGCTTACGACGAAACGCTGGGCGACGAGATCCGCGTGACCGTGCTGGCCACCGGCCTGTCGCGTCCTGTGGCCAAGCGCCAGCCGATCTCGGTGATCCAGGGCAGCGCGGGTCTGCGTACCGGTACCGACGACATCGCCTACACGCCCCAGTCGGTCAACAGCCCCGTCTCGGGCCTGGGTGTGCAAAATGCGGTGCCGATGGGCAATGCCTTTGCCAACGACTTTGCCGACAAGAAGACCCCATCGGTCTGGCGCACGGGCCGCAATGCGGCTTCGGCCCGCGTCGATGCGATGTCGTCGAGCGGCATGGAAGACCTGGAGATCCCCGCCTTCCTGCGCAAGCAGGCTGACTGATCGCCTTGCGGGGCTTTCGCAAAAGCCGGTCCAGATGGTGAGATGGACCCGGCTTTGAATACAACGCGCTGAAACCTTTCGGGGGTTCAGCGCGTTGTTGTTAGAGGGCTGCGTGGTTGTTCGCTGTCCTGTCGCCCGCCGGTGCAGCCACTGCGCCGTCGGCTTTGTGCACAGATTGGCCGACAAGGCAAGTGCTTGTCCTACAAGGCTTGCGCTATCTGGGTGATTGGCATTTTTGCGCGTCCCAAGCGGGCGTACGGCGTAAAATCAACAAGTTATGCTCCAGCAACGAACCATCAAGTCTTTAACCCGTGCCGTGGGCGTGGGTCTGCACAGCGGCCAGCGGGTCGAGCTCACCTTGCGCCCTGCACAGCCCAACACCGGCATTGTGTTTCGCCGGGTGGATCTGCCCGAGCCGGTGGATATCCCCGTCAACGCCGAAGCCGTGGTGGACACCCGCATGGCCTCGACCCTGGGCAAGGGCGATGTGCGCATCCATACGGTGGAGCATGTGATGTCGGCCTGCGCCGGCCTGGGCATCGACAACCTCTATATCGACGTGACGGCCGAGGAGATCCCGATTCTTGACGGTTCGTCCGCCTCCTTTGTGTTTTTGCTGCAAAGCGCTGGCATTGAGCTGCAAAACGCCCCCAAGCGCTTTTTGCGCCTGACCAAGCCGGTCGAAATCCGCCAGGGTGAAGGCGCTGCCGAAAAGTGGGCGCGCCTGGATCCTTACCATGGCTACAAGCTGCGCTTCGAGATCGACTTCTCGCACCCGGCGGTGGATTCCACCGGCCAGACCTTTGAGTTCGACCTGGGTATCGGCAACTACAGCCGCGATATCGCCCGCGCCCGCACCTTTGGTTTTACCAAGGATGTGGAAATGCTGCGCTCCAACGGCCTGGCGCTGGGTGGTGGCCTGGACAATGCCATCGTGATGGACGACTACAAGGTGCTCAACAGCGATGGCCTGCGCTATGACGACGAGTTCGTCAAACACAAGATCCTCGATGCCATCGGTGACCTGTACATCGTCGGTTACCCCTTGCTGGCCGCCTACAGCGCCTTCCGCTCGGGCCATGGCCTCAACAACCTGCTGCTGCGCGAGCTGATGCAGCGCCAGGACGCCTGGGACATCGTCACCTTCGACCATGTGCGTGAAGCCCCGCAGGGCTTTGCACAGTCTGCGCTGGCCTGGTAAGGCGGCTGGCCCCGATGCTGCTGTTCCGCTGGATCTTCATGCTGCTGGTGCTGATGGCAGCCCTCAGCTTTTGCTTCTACCTGGGCACGGGCCAGCGCCGCTACCGCCAGTGGTCCCTGCTGCTGATCAAATGGACCGTGGTTGCGGGCCTGGCCTTCTTTGCGGTGCTCTTTGTGGGCCGCATGGTCTGAGGCCGCAGACGGGTCTTTGGCAGGCCGCCAGGCAGGTAAAGTGCGGTAAACCCAGGCCTGCCCCCGGTATGCTGCGCACCGGTCCGGCCCTCTGTCCATGCGGCTTTTGCGCCGCTTCCCCAACTTTACAAATGACACATGCTGCTGCGCCAAGCCCGCGCTGGGTAAACGGTGGCGCGCCGAAAGGCGTTAAATCTGCATGGGGGCACCTTGCCGCTCGCACCAGCGCACGCTGGTTCATCAGAAAGGATTCCGTCATGAACAACCACCGAAGCCGTATCAGCCGCCTGGCGGGTCTTGGCAGCCTGGCGCTGGCGTTGGCCGGTGCGCTGGCCTTCAGTGCACCTGCGCAGGCACAGCCGGATGGCCGCCATGGTGAGCGCCATTACCAGCGCGATGACCGCCGTGACCATGCCGACCACCGCCGCTGGGAACGCGAAAGGGAGCGTGACCGCCGCTATCGCGAGCAGCAGCGCCGTGAATATCGCCACGATCACCGCCCACCTCCCCGGGTTGTGGTCGTGCCAGACCGGGGCCGAGGCATTGGCCCGCGCAACGACTGGTACCGGGGCGGCTATGTGCCTGCACCTTACCGGGGCTACAACTATGTTGTCGGCGACTGGCGCGGCCACCGTCTCAGCGCGCCACCGCGGGGCTACCAGTGGATTCAGTACGGGGGTGACTACCTGCTTATCGCCATTGGCAGCGGGTTGATCGCCAATATTGTCATCAATGGTTATTGACGCGCTGTGAAGTCGCGATAATTGAGGGTTTGCATGGTGCCATACCGAACCTTTGTATGGCGCCACGCTCCAAAGCTTACTTTGGTGGTTGCACCTTGTGCCGAGCGCTGCTTCACGGAGCGCACGGATCCACGCATAAGGAGCCTGTAGCCGGCCAGACCTGTGCACGCTAGCGATGCACAGGTTTTTTTTTGCCTGCGCGCTGCAGGTGGTGGTGCACCAGGCGACAGTGGCCCGGCCCGGGCGGGTTCGTGCAGGCCTAGTAGCTGCGCCCGGCCTTGTACATGGCGTGCTGGCGGCGTTGCAAAGGGCTGGCCTCGGCCACGCGCGCCATCGCCAGGCCGGCATGGGCGTGGGTGATGGCCAGGCCCAGCGCATCGGCCGCATCGGTGCCGGGCAGGCCGGGCAGCTGCAGCAGGCGGCGCACCATCTCCTGGATCTGGTTCTTGGCGGCACGGCCATGGCCGACCACGGCCTTTTTCATCTGCAGCGCGGTGTACTCGGCGACTGGCAGGTTTTGCGACACCAGCGCCGTCAGCGCGCAACCCCGGGCCTGGCCCAGCAGCAGGGTCGATTGCGGGTTGACGTTGACGAACACGATTTCCACCGAGGCCATATCGGGCTGGTAGCGCTGGCTGACTTCGCAGATACCGTCAAAGATCATCTTCAAGCGGCCGGGCAGGTCGCCCAGGTTCAGCGTGGTGGTGCGGATGGTGCCGCTGGCCACATAGGACAGGCGCTGGCCATCGACGTCGATGACGCCAAAGCCGGTGGTCTGCAGGCCAGGATCGATACCAAGGATTCTCATGCGGTTCAAAAGGGGTGGCGGAGGGGGCGCCGGTCAGGGGAGCTCAGCATAGCGCATGCGTGCAGCGATGGTGGCAGTGCGGCGGTTCAGGTAGGCGGTGTTGGGGTTCTTGTCGGCGCCCTTGGGGTTGGGCAGCATGACGGCCAGGCGCGCTGCCTCATACGCGCTCAGCTGGGCGGCCGATTTGCCAAAGTAGCGCTGCGCGGCGGCTTCGGCGCCAAAGATGCCATCGCCCCATTCGGCATGGTTCAGGTACAGCTCCAGAATGCGCTGCTTGCTCAACAGGAACTCCAGGGTATAGGTCAGCAGCAGCTCCTGGCCTTTGCGCAGCAGGCTGCGCTCTGACGACAGCAGCAGGTTCTTGGCCAGCTGCTGGGTGATGGTGGAGCCGCCCATGATCCGGACCGGCGGGCCGGCTTGCACCGAGCTGGGGTCAAAAGCTTCGCCACGCCGTTCGGCCTGGGCCTGGGCACGCGCCACGGCTTTTTCCTGGCGCTGCTCGGCGCGCTCCATGGCCTTGGCATTGCGCGCGCGGGCCTTTTCAATCGCATCCCAGAGCACGCCATCGTGGTTGACAAAATCGTCGTCCTCGGAGGCGATCACCGCGCGCTGCAGGTTCTCCGATATCTGCGACAAGGGCCGCCATTGCTGGCGCCAGTGCAGGCGCCCATCCTGGCGCACCTGGCGCCAGGCTTCGCTGCGCTCGAAAGCAGTGGAAGCCGGGTCCACGCTGGCCATCATCGCGATGCGTGCGATGAAGAACAGCTGCAGCGCAATGCCCAGCAGCAGTGCCCATCCGATCCAGCGCGCAATCGCTTTCATGGATGGGGCCTACCTGGAAGAAAGTGGGTGGGCATCGGCGCTTGCGCTCAGTGGGCGTCCAGTTCGCTGCGCAGCTGCGCCAGCACCGGCTGGGATGGAGGGCGCACACCGCGCCACAGTGCAAAGGCCTCGGCTGCCTGCTCCACCAGCATGCCCAGGCCGTCGCGGCCTTGCGCAACGTGCTGGGCAGCCCACTGCAAAAAGGGCTGGGCAGCGGGGCCGTACATCATGTCGTAGGCCAGCGCGCCAGGGCGCAGCAAGTGACCCGCCACCGGGATGGCGGCGCCTTGCAGGCTGCTGGCAGTGGCATTGATCACCACATCGAAGGGGCCTTCAAGCGCGCCCGCTTCCAGCGCCCGCAATTGGGTGGCCGAGCCCTCGACCAGGTCGGCATGCTGGGCCACCAGCTCCTGGGCCTTGGCATGGGTGCGGTTGCACACCACGAGCAGCGCCGGTGCCTGGGCGATCAGCGGTGCCAGGGCCCCGGCAGCGGCGCCGCCGGCACCCAGCAGCAGCACGCGTTGGCCGGCCAGCGCCACACCGGCATTGCGCACGATGTCGGCCACCAGGCCCAGGCCATCGGTGTTGTCGGCATGAACGCGGCCATCGGCATCCACCACCAGGGTGTTGGCTGCGCCTGCGCGCAGCACGCGGTCGCTGCGGCTGTCGGCCAGGCGTGCGGCGTCCAGCTTGAAGGGCACGGTCACATTCATGCCACGGGTGCCTGTTTGCACCAGCTGGCGCAGGGCCGCGTCAAAACCGTCCAGCGCCACCAGCTCGGCTTCATAGACCAGGGCCTGGCCGGTCAGCTGCGCAAACAGCGTGTGGATGCGGGGGGAGCGGCTGTGGGCAATCGGGTTGCCCATCACGCAATAGCGGTCTGGAAGGGACATGGTGTTACGGGCCTGGGCCATGGCGGCTGCGCAGGGAGGGCGCTGGCCGCGCATCGCAGAAAAAGGGGAATGCGCCTGGCACCTGGTGGCGACGTATCGACGCCTGTCAGGATGCCGTGAAGGCGCCTGCCACTTTACTGCAAATTGGCCGTTTCCAATGTCTGCTCGCGGGTGAAACGAAACTTGGAGACCACGGCAATCTGGTCGGCCTTGGCACGCAGCGCCGGGCCAAAGTGGCCAAAGGGCCCGCTGCTGACGGCAATGGCCTCGGCCCGGCGGTCCAGCTGCTGGTTGCCCGAGCTTTTATAGACCTCGGTGCCCAGCACCCGGCCGTCATGGTTGACGGTCATGATCATCACCAGCTCGCCATAGAGCTTGCGGCCACCGGCTTCGGGAAAGTTGCTGGTGCCCCGGTCCTCGACCTTGCGGCGCAGCTGGTCGTAGTAGATGGCAAACACCTCTTCGCGTGTGGCGGGGCTGATGTAGCGCTTCTTGGGGCGGGCGTTTTCTTCGTGGATGCGCTTTTCGATCTCGGCGAGCATCTTGAGCAGCTGCTTGTGCTTTTCTTCCTGCTCGATCTCGGCCTGCGAGGCGCTGGCCTTGCGCGTATCGGGCGGCTGGTACTGGGCCAGCTGGTTGCGCAGGTCAGCCAGCAGCTGCATCTGCTGGGCCTGCATGGCATCGAGCTGGCGCTGGCGCTCTTCAAAGTCATCCCCCATGTTGGTGATGGCTGAGTAGGGCAAGGGGCTGGTGGCGCGCTCCTGGCTGTTGGCCGATTCGCCGCCGCCGGCCAGATTGGCCTGGGCGACGGCCTGGGCCTTGTCAGGCGGCGCGTCATTGGACTTGGCGTTGACCAGAATCACTTCGAGCGGGGTGTCCTCGAACACCCGGTCAAAGGCCTGGGGGTCGACAAAGCGGATGCTCAAGATGGCAGCGTGCACCAGCACAGACACAGCCAGCGCCAGTTGCAGCGTGGACAGGGATCGAAGAAATTGGAAAAACTTCACGGTTCCGGGTTAATCGGTTTTTGTGGTCGCCGCGTCCTCACCGTCGCTCACGTCCACCGCGATTGCGATGGGCCCGGCCACAGCCTCCTCCTCATCTTCTGGCGACTCTGTCTCGGCCTGGTTGGCCTGTTCGTCGTCCAGTCTCTCCAGCACGGTTCCGGTCACATCCAGCGTGATCTCGTCGATCTCGCCAAGCTTGACCCGGACCTGGGCACCACGCGGCAGACTCTGCGCGCCCAGCACGGGAAACACCAATGGTAGTTCATCTGCACGCACCAGCATGCTGCCTGCCGGGCCTTCCTTCATAACTGTTGCAGTGAGGTCACTGATGTGGTTCTGGGCCAGGTACTTCAGGGTCCAGTAGCGTTCCATGCCGGCCTGGTAGCCGTTGTAAGCGCTGTAGGCAGCATCGAACCCGCTGATGATGGAGAACAGCTCCGCATCCTTGGGCTTGAACGGCGCGACCAGCGCGGCCGTGGCGCCGTGGCGCGCGCAGGCGATGATCTGCCACTGGTTGACCAGGTCGGTGTAGCGGCGCAGTGGCGAGGTGGCCCAGACATAGCTTTTGACGCCGATGCCGGCGTGCGGCAAGGCCTTGGTGGACATGCGCACCTTGATGCCCGGTGCCAGGCTGGCCTGGCTGCGGTAGATGCCGGGCACGCCATGGTCGGCCAGCAACTGGCCCCAGCTGCTGTTGGCCACGATGGCCGCCTCGGCCACGATCAGATCGAGCGGCGCGCCGCGCTTGCGCACGGAGATCTGCACGGTCTCGCTGCCGTTGGGCACCTGGTCGCCATTGCCTTGCAGGCGGAAGTTGTAGTCCGGGCGGTTGAAGTTCTCGGGCTTGCCACGCACCACTTCGCGGCCGGCCTTGAGGTGGCGCGAGAGGCGGTAGAGGAAGCTCAGCTCGTCGCGCTTGTCCAGCAGCGACTGGGGCGTGTCTTCGACCTGCAGCGCTGGATCGGTCAGCCAGGCTTCGGTGGCGATGTGGTCGAGCTTGTCGTAGCGGAAGTTGGTGACCACGGGCACGCGCTCCAGGCGCGTTTCCTTGTGCAGCACTTCCAGGGTGGCTTCGTCGTAGGTGACGTAGAGCGACACGGCCGGGTTGGCGCGGCCCTCATCCAGGGTGTAGATCTGCACGACTTCGTCCGGCAGCATCGTGACCTTGTAGCCCGGCATGTAGACGGTGGAATAGCGGCTGCGGCCCAGATGGTCGAGTGCCGAGCCGGGCTCGATCGCCAGACCGGGCGCGGCAATGTGCACGCCGACAATCACCTGGCCAGAGCCCAGGCCCTGCACCGACAGCGCATCGTCGATTTCGGTGGTGGCCGAATCGTCGATGGAGTAAGCCTCCACCGTGGCCAGTGGCAGATCACCAGGCGGCAGCGGCGCAGTGACGGCCGGGAAGCCCGTGCCCTTGGGGAAGTTGTCGAACAGGAAGCGCTGCCAGTGGAACTGGTAGGACGAGTCGATGGCGCCGGCCTTTTGCAGCAGGGCCAGCGGCGCCAGCTGCGCCTTGCGGCTGGCTTCGACCACGGCTTTGTATTCGGGGGCGTTCTTGTCCGGGCGGAACAGGATCTTGTAGAGCTGCTGCTGCACCGGCGCGGGGCATTGCCCATTGACGAGCTCGGCGGCCCAGCCATCGATCTGGGCCTGAAGCTGGGCCTTTTTCTCGATGGCGGCCAGCGCCTGCTGCACGATCTCGGCCGGGGCCTTCTTGAAGCGGCCCTTGCCGGCGCGGCGGAAGTAGTGCGGTGCCTCAAACAATTTGAAGAGCGCGGCCACCTGTTCGGTGATCGAGGCGTTCTCGGAGAAGTAGTCGCGTGCCAGGTCGGCAAAGCCAAACTCCTGCTCGGGCGCAAACTCCCAGGCGAGCTGGGGGTCGATGTCGTCCGACAGGGCTTGCGCCTGTGCGATCAGCTCCGCAGGCGTGGGCTTGTCAAATTTGAGAAGCATGTTCGCTGCTTTGACTTTGACCCGTTTCCCGGAGTCCAATTCAATTTGCGCGGAACTTTCAGCTTCGGAGAGGATACGGCCGGCCAGAAATTTGCCAGCGTCGTCAAACAGTGCATACATAGCCGCGCATTTTCCCACGCTGGATGGTGCCGGGGCGCGGCCGCAGGGTTTTTTGCGTGGGGGTTCTGGCGGGCCCACTGCAGGCAGGCCAGCCAGCGCTGGTTTTACCAGCCCAGAAACTTGTCGATCTGCGGCAGATAGTTCTCGAAGTTCGAAAGCGCATGGTCACTGCCCTCGTCCAGCAGCAGCTGGGCGGCAGGGTAGCGCGCGACCATGTCCTGCCAGTGCAGCACCTCGTCGCCCATGGCGGCAATCAGCAGCTGCGGGGCTGCAGGGGGCTGGCCGTTGACGTTCAGCGCCTGCAGCTCTTCCAGGTATTCCGGGCGGAAGAAGAAGGATTCCTCGGGGTTGTGCCAGGCCGTCTGCTCGCCCAGGTGCTGCTCCAGGGTGACCCAGGGGGTTGTCGAGGGATTGATCATCACGCTCTTGCAGCGCAGCTGTTGGGCCACCCAGCTGGCGTAGAAGCCGCCTAGTGACGAGCCGACCACGGCCACACTCTCGGGCGGCAGGCCGGCCCAACTGCGGGTGGTTTGCAGCAGCAGATCGGCCGCTTGCCGGGGCGAGGCGGGCAGTTGTGGCGCGGACCATACGACATGCGGACGGGTGTCTTCAATATGGCGCTGCAGGCGCTGGGCCTTGGCAGATTGCGGGGAGGAGCGAAAGCCGTGGAGGTAAAGCAAGTGGGTGGTCGTCATGCACAAATGATAGCGCCCAGGCGGCCACGGCTAAGGCGTTGACAACCTTAGTTGTTTTGTTGAATTAATTTGGCCCGGGTGACACATGTAAAACCGGTCTTTACCGCTGGCGCTGGCGGGCGTTCTGTGCCAAGCAGGGATAATGGCGGCCATGTCCGAAGTTCTTGATAAACCGAATCTGTTCCAGCGTCTGTTGCCGATGCTGCGCGGTTATGACTGGCCACTGATTTTCATTATCGGCATGCTGGCCGCCATCGGACTGACGGCCATGTATTCCGCCGGATTCGACCACGGCACCCGTTTTTCCGACCATGGCCGCAACATGCTGCTGGCGCTGGGCATCTTGCTGGTGGTCTCCCAGATTCCGCCGCACCGGCTGGCCAGTTTTGCGTTGCCTTTGTATGGTCTGGGCGTTGCCTTGCTGATTGCCGTTGCCCTGTTTGGCATCACCAAGAAGGGCGCGCAGCGTTGGGTGAACCTGGGTATCGTCATCCAGCCCAGTGAGCTGCTGAAGATTGCGATGCCGCTGATGCTGGCCTGGTGGTTCCAGCGGCGCGAAGGAGCGTTGCGATCAGCGGATTTTGTGGTGGCGTTTGCGATTCTGATTATTCCGGTCGGCCTGATCATGAAACAGCCGGATCTGGGTACGTCGCTTCTGGTGATGGCCGCCGGCCTGGCGGTGATCTATTTTGCCGGCCTCTCCTGGAAGCTGATCATCCCGCCGGTGCTGATTGGCGCCATCGGGTTGCTGCTGATCGCCATCTATGGCCACCACCTCTGCGAAGACGGCATGGACCTGGTGGTGCTGCATGAATACCAGCGCCAGCGCGTCTGCACCTTGCTCGACCCGACCCGCGATCCGCTGGGCAAGGGCTTTCACATCATCCAGGGGATGATCGCCATTGGCTCGGGCGGCTTGATGGGCAAGGGCTTCATGGCGGGCACGCAGACCCACCTGGAGTTCATCCCCGAGCGCACCACCGACTTTATCTTTGCCGCGTTTTCCGAAGAGTTTGGCCTGGCCGGCAATCTGCTGCTGATCTTTTTCTTTCTGCTGCTGGTCTGGCGCGGCCTGGCCATTGCAATGCGCGCGCCCACCTTGTTTGGCCGCCTGATGGCCGGTGCGGTGGCAATGATCTTTTTCACCTATGCCTTCGTCAACATGGGCATGGTCAGCGGCATTCTGCCCGTGGTGGGCGTGCCCTTGCCCTTTGTCAGCTACGGGGGGACGGCCATGGTCACCCTGGGGCTGGCGCTGGGGATTTTGATGTCGGTCGCCCGATCGCAGCGCCAGCTGGCGCGGGAGCAGGCGCCGCGGCTGTGAGCCCCATTGGGGCGGGCTGGCAGGGGTCCGGCCATTGAAAACACTCCCGCCAGCCACAGATACGGAAGAGGTCGCGGCGGGTTTGCTGGCCGCCGCAAATCAACGCATGTGCCCACGGCCATTGCGCAAGCCCTAAAATCGCCTCTATGAATGCACCTTTTGACCTTGCTGTGGCCAAGCCGCTGGCGGCTTCTACCGAACAACGACTGGATATAGCGCGCAGCCTGCTGCTGACGCCATTTGGTCTGGATGACAGCCATCTGGCGCGCGCGCTGGCGGATATCCGCGCCCACAAGGTGGACGATGCAGACCTCTACTTCCAGTACACCCGGGCCGAAGGCTGGAGTCTGGAAGAGGGCATCGTCAAGACCGGCTCCTTCTCGATCGACCAGGGCGTGGGTGTGCGTGCCGTCGCCGGTGAGAAGACGGCCTTTGCCTATTCGGACGACATCTCGCTGGCGTCGCTGCTGGATGCCGCACACACGGTGCGCAGCATTGGCGCACAAAACCAGTCGCGCCAGGTGCGCGTGCCGAGCAAGAAGATTGCGCTGAGCCGCTCGCTCTACCCTGATCTGGACCCGATCTCCACCCTGGACAGCACCGCCAAGGTGGCCTTGCTGGAAAAGGTGGAGAAGCTGGCCCGTGCCAAGGATCCACGCGTCAAGCAGGTGATGGCCGGCCTGGCTGCCGAGCATGATGTGGTGCTGGTCGCCCGTGCCGATGGCACCCTGGCGGCCGATGTGCGCCCGCTGGTGCGCCTGTCGGTCACGGTGATCGCCGAGAGCAAGAGCCGCCGCGAAGTGGGCTCGGCCGGCGGCGGTGGCCGTTTCGGCCTGGCTTATTTTGATGATGAGCTGGTGCAGCAGTATGTGGACGAGGCCGTCAAGGCGGCCCTGGTCAACCTGGAATCGCGCCCCGCGCCTGCCGGTGTGATGACCGTGGTGTTGGGCCCTGGCTGGCCCGGCGTGCTGCTGCATGAGGCGGTGGGCCATGGCCTGGAAGGCGACTTCAACCGCAAGGGCTCGAGCGCCTTCAGCGGCATGATTGGCCAGCGCGTCGCCGCCAAGGGCGTGACGGTGCTGGACGATGGCACCATCGCCGACCGCCGTGGCTCGCTCAACGTGGACGACGAGGGCCAGCCGACCCAGCGCAATGTGCTGATCGAGGATGGCATCTTGAAGGGCTATATCCAGGATGCAATGAATGCGCGCCTGATGAAGGTCAAGCCCACCGGCAATGGCCGGCGCGAGAGCTATGCCCACATCCCCATGCCGCGCATGACCAACACCTACATGCTGGGTGGCGACAAGGATCCGCAGGAAATCATCGCTTCGATGCAAAAGGGCTTGTACGCGACCAATTTTGGTGGCGGCCAGGTCGACATCACCAGCGGCAAGTTTGTGTTCTCAGCCAGCGAAGCCTATTGGGTGGAAAACGGCAAGATCCAGTACCCCGTCAAGGGCGCCACCATTGTGGGCAGTGGCCCTGAGTGCCTCAAGCATGTCAGCATGATCGGCAACGATATGCGCCTGGACAGCGGCGTGGGCACCTGCGGCAAGGAAGGCCAGAGCGTGCCAGTCGGTGTGGGTCAGCCGACCATGCGTATCGATGGTTTGACGGTGGGCGGTACGGCCTGAGCGTCACAAATAGCCGCTGCTTAGGCGGCGGCTCATGCCAGAATCAACCAAACGCCTGCGCGGTTTCTGCCGCGCAGGCGTTTGTTTTTTGACATCTTTCTGCAGTCTGTCTTTGTTGGTTGCGCAATAAAACTGTGTATGGAAACAAATTAACAAAGCAATGATGTGATTTCAACTTTGAAATCTGGTTTTTTGCAATTTTTATGCGTTTTGTACAAAATGATGAATTACGCCGCTCGCGGATGTGGTACATTGAAAAACATGCAAGCACGTAGCGCTTTTACCTTTTACTTTTGGTTCTCTGTCCAAGGCGGACGAGAGGTCTAAAAGCGCGCGAGCACCTAAACCTCCAGACAACCGCCGAAGCTGAAAAGCCCGGCGGTTTTTTGTTGCATAAACCACCCACACATTCAGGATCCTCAGATGACTCAGCAAGCCCAACCCACAAGCGATGCTTGGTATCGCGGTATCGAGAAAACAAGCCAAACCGACGACCAACGTATCAAGGACATTACTGTGCTGCCGCCACCCGAGCATCTGATTCGCTTCTTCCCCATCAACGGAACACCCGTTGAATCGCTGATCAGCAACACCCGCCAAAACATCCACAACATCATGTCCGGCAAGGATGACCGCCTGCTGGTCATCATCGGCCCCTGCTCGATCCATGATCCGCAAGCTGCGCTGGAATACGCCCGCCGCCTCAAGGCCGTGCGCAAGCAGTACGAGGGCACCTTGGAGATCGTCATGCGGGTCTACTTCGAAAAGCCCCGCACGACGGTGGGCTGGAAGGGTCTGATCAACGACCCCTACCTCGACGAGAGCTACCGCATCGACGAAGGCCTGCGCATTGCGCGCCAGCTGCTGATCGAGATCAACCGCCAGGGCGTGCCGGCCGGCAGCGAGTTCCTGGACATGATCTCGCCCCAGTACATTGGCGACCTGATCAGCTGGGGTGCGATTGGCGCGCGCACCACCGAAAGCCAGGTGCACCGCGAGCTGGCCTCGGGCATCTCGGCACCGGTGGGTTTCAAGAATGGCACCGATGGCAATATCCGCATCGCCACCGATGCGATCCAGTCGGCCAGCCGCCCGCACCACTTCCTGTCGGTGCACAAGAATGGCCAGGTCGCCATCGTGCACACCAAGGGCAATACGAACTGCCACGTGATTCTGCGTGGCGGCAAGACGCCCAATTACGATGCCGCCCACGTCGCTGCGGCCTGCAAGGACCTGGAGGCCGCACACCTGCCCGCCACCTTGATGGTCGACTGCAGCCATGCCAACAGCAGCAAGCAGCACGAGAAGCAAAAAGAGGTCGCGCGCGATATCGCGCAGCAGATCGAAGGCGGCTCGCGCAGTGTCTTTGGCGTGATGATCGAGAGCCACCTGCAAGCCGGTGCGCAGAAGTTCACCCCGGGCAAGAATGATCCGGACAGCCTGGAATACGGCAAGAGCATCACCGATGCCTGCCTGGGCTGGGAGGACTCACTGGAGACCTTGGCTGAGCTGTCCGAAGCGGTGCAGGCCCGCCGCGTGCGCGCAAACACCGAGGAGACCGCTGCCGCAACGGTGTAAGCTGGCGGCTTTGGGGCGGCGGCCGTCCGCCCCTTTTGCACCACCAATAAGGGATTGTCATGCGCAATGAAGTACGGGTTCTGCTGGAGGATGGGCAAGAGTTTGTCCATGGCTTTGACAGTGCGGAGGCCATGTCCAACGAAGATGGGCGCCGCTGGCTGGACCAGGAATTTCTGCGCATGGATTGCGAGCCGCTGCGCGCCAGCGGCAAGGTGCTGATCGTCGACAAGGTGGTTGTCGTCGCCAAGGCGGCTGGTGCACAACTTCTGGGTGATGCCCAGTGGCTGGCCCAATTTGCCCGCGCCAGCGTGGGGGCGGTAGGCCGCCCCACGGTGGTGGTGAACACCAAGGCGATGACGGCGTCGTTCTGAAAGCAGCCTCTGCTGCTGTTAATGGGCGACCCTGTGGGTTAGCTCAAGCCTCCCCCATAAACCTACTCGTAAAACAGTGGGTTTTTTCTATTGTGGAGAATGCATTGTTAAGCATTCGCTATGGACGGCGAATGGGAAACGGTGTCGCTCGCAAGATAGCTGCACCTGAAAGACAGCTCTGGAGGGTGGGTGCATGCGGATCCTGTTGGTGGAGGATGAACAAGAACTGGCGCACTGGCTGGCCCGAAGCTTGGCGCAGCAGTCCGGTATCTTGGTGGATTGGGCCGGCGATGGGCTCATGGCAGACCTGCGCCTGCAGCAGGAGGACTTTGATGCGGTGGTACTGGATCTGGGGTTGCCCGGCATTGATGGCCACACCGTGCTCGAGCGCATGCGTGAGCGTGATGACCGCACGCCGGTGATTGTGTTGACCGCGCGCGACTCGTTGGCCGAACGCGTGGGCACGCTCAAGAACGGCGCGGATGACTTTCTGGCCAAACCCTTTTTGCTGGATGAGTTGGAGGCGCGCCTGCAGGCCTTGGTGCGGCGCAGCCGGGGCCGCGATCACCCTCGGCTGTCCTGTGGGCCGTTGCAATTCGATCTGGCAGCACAGCGCTTTTCCATAGAGGGTGCCACATTGGCGCTGACACGCCGGGAGCATGCGGTGTTGCTGGCGCTGATCCAGCGCAGCGGCGAGCCGGTAGGCAAGCAAAGCATTTTGGACCGGGTGTTCGTCGGCGACCGGGATGTAAATCTCCAGGTCATCGAGGTGATGGTGTTCCGCCTGCGCAAGAAGCTGGTTGGCCGTGGCGTTCAGATTGTTACCTTGCGCGGCTTGGGCTACTGCCTCGAAGAGGTGCCGGTCGATGTGGTCTCCGACGTTGCATTGCAGGCACCGTGAACTGGCAGAGGATCGACCTCAGCGAGCTTGCACAATGGGGCAGCCGTTCGCTGAAAGCTGCGCTGCTGGTATGGCTGGTGCCGGGTTTGCTGGTGGGTATGGGTGGCAGCCTGCTGTGGTCCACCTACAGCCTGCGCACCCAGGTTGACGATGCCTATGACCGCGCGCTGGCGGGCGCATTGCGCGCGATCAACTACAACATCTCCACGGCCAGCGGCGGCTTGAGTGTGGAGCAGCCGTATTTGCTGTTGGAGTTTTTCGAGTTGACGGTCAACGGCCGTGTTTACTTTCGGGTCGCGTCCGAGGACGGCCTGGTCGAGATCGGCAACCCGGCACTTCCTTTGCCCGATGGTGAGCTGGAGCTCGATATGCCGCAGTTCTATGACGCGGTGTACCTGAATGAGCCGATTCGTGTGGCCGCGTGGGCCCGCCTCGCACAGCCGGCGATCTCGGGCCATCCGCAGAGCCGCATCGTCGTGCAGGTGGCCGAGAACCTTCGGGAGCGCGCGTTGGTGGAAAGGCGCATGGTGGTGCGCGCCGTCTTGCGTGATGTGCTTCTGGTCGGCATCAGCGTGGTGTTGCTGGTCGCCGGAGTGGTGCGTGCGCTCAAGCCATTGAAGCGCCTGCGTCAGCGCCTGGATGCGCGGGCCTGGGATGACCTGTCTCCCATCGATGCGGTCAGCCTGCCTGCAGAGGTGCGGCCTCTGGTGCAGTCGCTGAACCACTTGGTGGAGCGCTATGCCCACAGTGCCGCTGTCCAGCGGCAGTTTCTGGATGACGCCTCTCACCAGCTGCGCACGCCTCTGGCTTTGTTGCGCACCCAGATGGGCTATGCACTGCGCGAACGCGATCCGGCCCAGATGCGCGCTGCTTTGCATGCGATGCAGGAGGGGCTTGGCCGGGCCGAGCGCCTGACCCAGCAAATGCTGGCACTGGCTCGCGCGCGGGATGCCGGGGCGGCCGCCAGCATCCGGTCGCAGTTTGCCGATGTCGATGTGGTGGCGCTGGCCGAGCAGGTTGTTAAAACGCTGTGGCCGCTGGCACGTGCCAAGCAGATTGACCTGGGGCTGGATGTGAGGGCAGCGGCAGACCACCAACTCTGCCACGTGAAGGCACTGGAGTGGCTGCTGCGCGAGGCCATCAGCAACTTGGTGGATAACGCCATTCGCTACACACCGGCGGGCGGCCAGGTCACCTTGCAGGTGCTGGGCGATGCGGCCTCTGTGGACTTGGTGGTCATCGACAGCGGTGGAGGCATGAGCGACCACGACAGGGCACAGGCGGGCAGCCGGTTTCGGCGCGGCACTGCGGGAAGGAGCCAGCAGGGCGCCGGCCTGGGCCTGGCCATTGTGCAGACCATTGCCCAGATGCATGGCGCTGAGTTGACGCTGAGCAATGGCTGCGACGCACAGGGGCAACTGGGTTTGCATTGCCGCTTCAGGATGCAGCGGACGAATGCTGACCTGGGAATAACCCTGGATTGAAAGGCTATTGAAAGCGATAGGTGTTTAGTCTTTGTCTACCTTGGTGGTGGTCTCGTCACCCCATCAGGTTTTGCGCTTGGAGGAAGGTGTCTGTCCCGACTCGGTTCAGCCATGCTTTACGCCCAGCGCCCACCCCATAACAGGAGACAAAGCCTATGTTTTCAATCCGTTCATCAAGCCGGGCAGCGCGCCTCCTCATCAGCGCCGCCCTGGCTGCAAGCACCCTGTTGCCAGCGATGGCGCAGGCAGAGCCGCGCCGCCCGGAATGCATTGCCCCCGCCCAGCCCGGTGGCGGCTTTGATCTGACTTGCCGCCTGGCCCAGACGGGCATGCGCGAGTCCAAAGCACTGCAGCGGCCGATGCGCATTGTCTACATGCCCGGCGGCATTGGCGCGGTGGCCTACAACAGCATCATTACCCAGCGGCCAGCCGATGGCAGCGCGATTGCCGCCTTCTCCAGCGGCTCGCTGCTCAACCTGGCCCAGGGCAAATTTGGCAAGTACAGCGTCGATGATGTGCGCTGGCTTGCGACCGTCGGTGCGGATTACGGCGTGGCGGTGGTGCGGGCAGATTCTCCCCACCAGGATCTGAAGGGCTTGATGGCTGCTTTCAAGGAAGACCCCAGCAAGATTGTGCTGGGCGCTGGCGGCTCCATTGGCAGCCAGGACTGGATGAAGGCGGCGCTGACAGCGCGCGCCGCCGGTGTGGACTACAAGAAAATGCGCTTTGTCGCTTTTGAAGGTGGTGGTGAAGCGGTGACTGCGCTGCGCGGTGGCCATGTTCAGGCCTTTATGGGCGATGCGGCCGAGGCCGTGACCATGTTGGATGGCGGTGCCCCCATTCGCGTGCTGGCGGTGTTCCATTCCGAGCGCTTGCCCGGCAAGCTGGCCGATGTGCCTACCGCTGCTGAGCAGGGCTTCAACATCGAATGGCCGATCATCCGGGGCTTCTACGTTGGGCCCAAGGTATCGGATGCCGACTACCAGTGGTGGAAGCAGGCTTTTGACAAAGCCATGGCAACGCCTGAGTTCAGCAAGGCGCAGGCGCAACTGGGCCTCATGCCGTTCAACAAGACCGGGGCCGAGCTCGAAAGTTATGTGAAGGCCCGCACCCAGCACTACTCCGAGCTGGCCACATCGTTTGACCTGATCAAGTAGGGCCCGCAGCGGCCATGGCGCAGGCGGGCCTGGCCTGCTGCGCCTCCCACTCTTGCAGAAAGATATCTATGGTTCTGAATGATCGCACCCTGGGCATTGCAGCACTGCTGCTCGCGGCCTTTCTGGCGTGGTTTGGACACGGATTGGAGGCAGCGTTTGCCTACGAGCCTGTGGGCCCGCGCGCCTTTCCGTTGTTGCTGGCCGCTGTGATTGGCCTGTGTGGCCTGCGCCTGATCGTGAAGGGCGGCAACCCGGCAGCGCCCAACCCTCCGGGCGCCAACAGCCGCATCGCGCTGATGGTGGTACTGGTGCTGGTGTATGCCTGGCTGTTTCAGGTCGTTGGCTTTGTGGTGGCCACGGCGGTGGTTGCAGCCTGTGTGGGGCGTCTCTTTGGTGGCAGTTGGCTGCAATGCAGTATCGGCGGGGCCAGCCTGAGCCTGCTGTTCTATGTTCTGTTTGACCGTTTGCTGGATGTGGTGCTGCCGCTGGGCTGGCTGGAGGGTCTGTTATGAGTTCGATGCTGGATAACCTCTCCCTGGGTTTTGGCGTTGCCTTCTCGGGCACCAATCTGCTGGTGGCGCTGATTGGCTCGTTTTTTGGCACCATCGTCGGTGTATTGCCGGGCCTGGGCCCAACCAATGGCGTGGCCATGCTGGTGCCAATCGCCTTTGCAATGGGCTTGCCGCCCGATACCGCCTTGATCTTGCTGGCTGCCGTCTATGTCGGCGCCGAGTACGGGGGGCGGATCACCTCGATTCTGATCAATGTGCCCGGCGAAGCCGCTGCGGTGATGACCACCCTGGACGGCTACCCGCTGGCACGCCAGGGTCTGGGGAGTGTGGCCTTGTCCTTGTCGGCCTGGTCGTCCTTTGTCGGCTCGCTGATCGCAATTGTCGGCATCGCCGCGTTTGCGCCCTTTCTGGCGCAGTGGGCCTTGGCATTTGGCCCGGCGGAGTACTTTGTGCTGATGGTGTTCGCCTTCTGTGCGCTCACCAGCTTGCTGGGCGAGCAGCCGATCAAAGGGCTATTGGCGGCGGCCATCGGGCTGTCGATTGCGACCATCGGGGTGGATGCCAATTCCGGCGTTTACCGCTACACCTTTGATATTCCGCACCTGACCGATGGCCTGGATTTTGTCGTGGTAGTCATTGGCTTGTTTGCCGTCGCTGAAATGCTGCAAATGCTGGAAAACAAGCTGTCGGGCCAAAGCGTGGAAGTGCCGCCCAGCCAGCGCAAGCTCTTCAACCTGCGCGAGCTGCGTTTTACCTCGGGCAGCACCGCGCGTGGCAGCCTGCTCGGTTTTGTGCTGGGCGTGCTGCCCGGCGCAGGTGCCAGTGTGGCATCGGCCGTGGCCTATGCCAATGAGAAGCGCTATATAGAAGACAAAGACCCGGACGCCAAGTTTGGCCAAGGGGACATGCGTGGTCTGGCCGCACCGGAGGCGGCCAACAACAGTGCGGCTACCGGCTCCTTCATCCCCATGCTCACCTTGGGCGTGCCCGGCTCGGGGACGACGGCCGTGATGATGGGCGCGCTCACGCTCTACAACATCACGCCCGGCCCGGTGCTGTTTGAGCAGCAGCCCGCGCTGGTCTGGGGGTTGATAGCCTCGCTGCTGATTGCCAATGTGATGCTGCTGGTGATGAACATCCCCATGGTGCGGGTGTTTGCCGCGATGCTGTCCATCCCGGGCTGGCTGCTGGTCCCAGGCATTCTGGCCATCAGCTTCATTGGCGTCTATGCCATCAGTGCCACTACCTTTGATTTGGTGGCGGTGGTAGTCATCGGCGTGATCGGCTACCTGCTGCGCAAGCTCCAGGTGCCGATGGCGCCGATGGTGTTGGGTGTTGTGCTGGGCACCATGATGGAGCAAAACTTGCGGCGCGCGCTGTCCATCACCAATGGCGATGTGTCCATCCTCTGGGCCAGCACGGTCTGCACCATCCTCTGGGTGCTGGCTGCCGCTGTGGTGCTGGGGCCCATGGGCTACCGTTGGTGGGTCAAGCGCAAGCAGGCTGAGCCATCTGCCGCTTGATGGCTGCGCAGTGCGCGATTAGTAGAAAGGCGAGCACCTGAGGCTCGCCTTTTTGTTGGGGGAGGGCGGTCGTGCAGACCGATCAGTTGCGAGCGGCGAGCGCTTTCAGCAATTTGTCGTGGATACCGCCAAAGCCGCCATTGCTCATGCAGACAATGACGTCTCCGGCCTTGGCCGCCTGCAGCACCTGGGCGATCAGGCTGTCGATGTCGCCCGCAGTCTGCGCGCGTGCGCCCATCGGGGCCAGCGCCTGCGCAGCGTCCCAGTCCAGGCCGGCGGTGTGGCAAAAGGCCAGGTCGGCCGATTCCAGCGACCAGGGCAGCTGCGACTTCATCGTGCCCAGCTTCATCGTATTGCTGCGCGGCTCGAACACCGCAAGAATGCGGGTTTGCTTGCCAACCTGCTGGCGCAGGCCATCCAGGGTGGTGCGGATCGCCGTGGGGTGGTGGGCAAAATCGTCATACACCTGGATGCCGGCAGCGGTGCCACGCAATTCCATGCGGCGCTTGACGTTCTGGAAGCGCGACAGGGCTTGGGCTGCCTCTGCGGGCGCCACGCCCACATGCTGGGCGGCGGCAATGGCGGCCAGCGCATTCATCTGGTTGTGCACGCCGCTCAGGCCCCAATGCACCCTGCCGGCGGGCGCATCTTTATAAAACACCTCAAAGTTGGATGGGTCGCCTTCGGCGCGCATATCGTCGATGGCGGCGCCAAAGCGCACCACTTCGCTCCAGCAGCCTTGGTGCAGCACGCGGGTGAGGCTCTCTTCAACACCATTGGCCACCACGCGGCCGCTGGCGGGCACGGTGCGCACCAGATGGTGGAACTGGCGCTCAATGGCAGCCAGGTCATCAAAGATGTCGGCGTGGTCGAACTCCAGATTGTTCAGCACCGCCGTGCGGGGGCGGTAGTGCACAAACTTGCTGCGCTTGTCGAAAAAGGCGGTGTCGTATTCGTCGGCTTCGATCACAAACACGGGGCGCGGATCACCATCGCCGGGCCGGGTGGGGGCGCCCAGACGGGCGGAGACGCCAAAATCCAGCGGTACGCCGCCGACCAGAAAGCCTGGCTGCAGGCCAGCGGCTTCCAGAATCCAGGTCAGCATCGAGGTCGTGGTGGTCTTGCCATGGGTGCCGGCCACGGCCAGCACATGGCGGCCCTGCAGCACATGCTCGGCCAGCCACTGGGGGCCGCTGGTGTAGGGGGCGCCCGTGTCGAGGATGGCTTCCATCAGCGGAAACTTGGGTGAGCCGTCATCCAGGCGCGCGCGGCTGACCACATTGCCCACCACATACATATCCGGCTGCAGCGCGAGCTGGTCGGCGCCAAAGCCTTCTATCAGCTCGATACCCAGCGCGCGGAGCTGGTCGCTCATGGGGGGGTAGACGCCGCTGTCGCAGCCCGTCACCTTGTGCCCGGCCTCACGTGCCAGTGCTGCCACGCCACCCATGAAGGTGCCACAGATACCCAGAATATGAATGTGCATGGAGGTCGATTCTACGGCGCGCCCAGGCAGAACCCGCGCTCCTGGCGGCCGTAATTGCAAGCAAGTGCCGCGAGGTCCGGGTAAATCCGACACAATGGAACGCATGAAGACTGATGCAAGCTGGGAAATCGCGAATACCGCCGCACGCATGGTGGTGGAGGAAGGCCTGGAGTGGGGTCCGGCCAAGAAGCGCGCCGTCAAGCAGCTGGGGCTGCCAGGCCGCACGGCGCTGCCCGACAACGACGTGCTCGAAGCGGCGGTGCGCGAGTACCTGGAGCTGTTCTGTGGCGACACCCAGCCCGCCGAGCTGCGCGCCTTGCGCGAGATGGCCGTCGTGTGGATGGAGCGCATGCAGGCCTTCCGGCCCTATCTGGCCGGGGCGGTCTGGAATGGCACGGCCACGCGCCTCTCTGATATATACATACAGTTGTTCTGCGATGACTCCAAATCGGCTGAGATTGCGCTGATTGACCATGGCGTGCGCTATGAGGTATCGTCGATCAACGGTTTCCACGGCGAGACAGTGGATGCCTTGTCGATCAGCAGCTTTTGCAAGCCGCTGAATGAAAGCATTGGTGTGCACTACCTGGTGTATGACCTGGATGACCTGCGAGGCGCCTTGAAGCCCGATGCCCAGGGCCGCACCCCGCGCGGCTCGCTGGAGGCAGTACGCCGCCTGCTGACCCAACCCACGGAGTGATGCCCCATGCCGACACCTGAACGCGCGCCTGTTGATGCAGCGCAAACCTTGCCAGCGCAGAACGCCAGCCGCCGTCGCTTACTGACCGGTGGCGTGGCGGCTGCCGCGTTGGCCGCCGGTGCGGGTTGGGCCTGGTGGCGCCACCGCCTGGCCGAACCCAGCAGCCCCGCGTTGGACGGGCTGTGGAGCCAGGCCTTTGCCGCGCCCGGCGGGCAGGCCGAAGTGCGCATGCAGGCCTTCCGGGGCAAGCCCCTGCTGCTGAACTTTTGGGCCACCTGGTGCCCGCCTTGTGTCGAAGAGCTGCCCATGCTCAACCAGTTCTACGAAGCGCAGCGCGCCAAGGGTTGGCAGGTGGTCGGCCTGGCGGTCGACCAGGATGCTGCGGTGCAGCGTTTTCTGCAGCGCAGCCCCTTGGCCTTCCCGGTTGGCATTGCGGGCATGAGTGGTACGCAGCTGACGCGTGATCTGGGCAATTCTGTGGGCGGCCTACCGTTCACAGTGGTATTTGGTAGGCAAGGTGACGTTCAACATCGTAAAATGGGGCAACTTCTTGCATCTGACTTGCAAAATTGGGCAAGTCTATAAGGTGTGCAAGCCGGGGCGGCAGTGTTGCCGTTGATCAAAAATCAAAGATATTGAGTCGAATAGGGCGAAATTGGAGTAAATTTGCGCCCTGTTTGATTTTCTAGCCGTTGGAGCTCCCATGGATTTACGCAAGCTGAAAACCCTGATCGATCTCGTGTCCGAATCGAATGTCTCGGAGTTGGAAATCACCGAAGCAGAAGGCAAGGTTCGCATTGTGAAGGGTGGCGGCGCTGTGGTGCAGCAAGTGATGGCTGCACCTGTGTTGCCCGCTGCAGCCCCCGTGGCAGCTGCACCCGCTGCTGCCGCTGCGCCGGCAGAAACTGCACCCGCTGCGGTGCAAGGCCACACGGTCAAGTCGCCGATGGTGGGCACGTTCTACCGCTCATCAGCACCTGGCGCCAAGGCCTTTGTCGAGGTCGGCAGCCAGGTCAAGGAAGGCGACACCGTGTGCATCATTGAAGCGATGAAGATCCTCAATGAGATCGAAGCCGACAAGTCCGGCACGATCAAGCAGATCCTGGGCGAAAACGGCCAGGCCGTGGAGTTTGGTCAGCCTTTGTTCATCATTGAATAAGGCCTCGCCCATGTTCAAGAAAATTCTGGTTGCCAACCGCGGAGAGATCGCACTGCGTGTGCAGCGCGCTTGCCGCGAGCTGGGCATCAAGGCCGTGATGGTCTACTCCGAAGCGGACCGCGACGCCAAGTATGTGAAGCTGGCCGACGAGGCCGTCTGCATTGGCCCGGCTCCGTCGGCCCAAAGCTACCTGAACATGCCTGCGATCATCTCGGCTGCCGAGGTGACCGACGCCGAGGCGATCCACCCTGGCTACGGCTTCCTCTCCGAGAACGCTGACTTTGCCGAGCGCGTGGAAAAGAGCGGCTTCCAGTTCATCGGCCCGACGCCCGAGTCCATCCGCATCATGGGTGACAAGGTGTCTGCCAAGCAGGCAATGATCAAGGCTGGCGTGCCCTGCGTGCCTGGTTCGGACGGTGAACTGCCGGACGACCCGGCGCTGATCCGCCGCATTGCCAAGGCCATTGGCTACCCGGTGATCATCAAGGCCGCTGGCGGCGGCGGTGGCCGTGGCATGCGCGTGGTGCACACCGAGGCTGCACTGGTCAATGCGGTGCAGATGACCAAGGCCGAAGCCGGTGCTGCGTTCGGCAATCCTGCGGTGTACATGGAAAAGTACCTGCAGAACCCACGCCACATTGAAATCCAGGTGCTGGCTGACAAGTTCAAGAACGCCGTCTACCTGGGCGAGCGCGATTGCTCCATGCAGCGCCGCCACCAGAAGGTGATTGAAGAGGCGCCGGCCCCTGGCATTCCACGCCGCCTGATCGAGAAGATCGGCGACCGCTGCGTGGCCGCCTGCAAGAAGATCGGCTACCGTGGTGCGGGTACTTTCGAGTTCCTGTACGAAAACGGCGAGTTCTACTTCATCGAGATGAACACCCGTGTGCAGGTCGAGCACCCGGTGACCGAATGGATCACTGGTGTGGACATCGTTGGTACCCAGATCATGGTGGCCGCTGGTGAGAAACTGCCGTTCACGCAGCGCCAGATCAACGCACAGATGCGCGGTCATGCGATCGAATGCCGGATCAACGCCGAAGATGCCTACAAGTTCACCCCGTCGCCTGGCCGGGTCACCACCTGGCACATGCCTGGCGGCCCTGGTGTGCGCGTGGACTCGCACGTGTATGCGAACTACTTCGTGCCACCGAACTACGACTCGATGATTGGCAAGCTGATCGTCTACGGCGACACCCGCGAGCAAGCCATCGCCCGCATGCGCACCGCGCTGCTGGAAACGGCTGTTGAAGGGATTTCGACCAATATCCCGCTGCACGCTGAGCTGATGGTGGATGCCAAGTTCAATGCTGGCGGCACCAATATCCACTATCTGGAAGAGTGGCTGGCTGCGCGCAAGCGTTGATGCGTCCCCTTTCATCGTGATAGATGCTGGCATTTCCAAGGGAATGCCAGCTTTTTGCATTAAGGAAACCCTGTCATGTACGAACTGTGCCTGATGTGCCCGGAAGACCGGGTCGAGAGCGTGAGCGAAGCGCTGGATGCGCTCGATGCGCTCAGCGTCTCGGTCGAAGATGCCGATGCCCAGACCGATGCCGAGCAGGCACTGTTTGGCGAGCCCGGCATGCCGCCGCCCAAGGATGGTTGGCAGCGCAGCCGCATTGTGGCGCTGTTCCCGCAGCGCGCTGCGGCCGAAGAGGCGCAGAGCCTGCTGCAGCTGCAGGATTTCTTTGCAGGCTGCAGCCTGCTGGGCATCCGCGAAGTGGCCGAGCAGGACTGGGTGCGTCTGACGCAGTCGCAGTTCGCGCCGGTGGACATCACCCCGGATTTCTGGATTGTGCCCACCTGGCATGAGCTGCCAGCGGCCGCTACCCGCAGCATCCGCCTGGACCCTGGCCTGGCCTTTGGCACCGGCACCCACCCTACCACCCGCATGTGCCTGCGCTGGATTGCGCAGCGCGGTGCAGAGGGACAGGACCTGGGCCGCGTGCTGGATTACGGCTGCGGCTCCGGCATTCTGGCCATTGGCGCCGCCAAGTTTGGCGCGCAGGACATCGACGCGGTGGACATTGACACCGCTGCGGTGGAATCGACCGAGTACAACGCCCAGGCCAACCATGTGCAGTTGCGCGCCGGCTTGCCCGATGCTGCACAGGGCGTATACCAGACGGTGCTGGCCAACATCCTGGCGACGCCGCTGAAGGTGCTGGCCCCCTTGCTGTGCGCCCATGTGGCCAAAGGCGGTCACCTGGTGCTGGCCGGTATTCTGGAGCGCCAGACCGATGAGCTCAAGGCCGCCTATGCGCCTTATCTGCAACTGGACGTGGCCGATACCGAAGACGGTTGGGTGCTGATGACAGCACGGCGCGCAGCAGATTCCGCCACCGGGACAGGCCGCTGAACTTCTGACCCTACAATCCACTGCGATGAGCCAGATAACGCGTTGCCCCCAGTGTCAGACCCGCTTCAAGGTGGTGGATGACCAGTTGCGCATCTCCGATGGCTGGGTGCGCTGCGGCAAATGCAAGGCGGTATTTGACGCGCTCACGCACCTGGTAGCCAGTGCGCCGTCGGCAGCGCCTGCCGGCCCGCAGGCGCCGTCTGTGGAACATGCCCCTGTTGCAGCGCAGGCCCCGGTGGCGGCTCCGTCCGTGGAGGCCAGGCTCAGTCCCGAGCCCGCGCAGAGTGGGGCGGCGGTGCTGCGGACCGAGAACTCGCTGCAGGTCGACCCCCATGCCCAGGTGCCCGAGCTGTCGGTGCTGGTGTTTCCGCGCCGCGCCAATGCCAGCGGGGATTCCGGCTATGTGGACTCGTCCTGGATGCAGGCCTATGGGGACGAGGCCCAGGCGCAGGCCCCCGTCGCGCCACCCGCAGGCCAGGACCGCAGCGGCCTGGAGAGCGAATGGCAGCCGATGGCCGACCAGCGCCCGGAATCGCTGCGCAGCAGCCGGGTGGACTTTTCGGCCACTGACGACCTGGCGGAATTGCAAGCCCGCGAGGGCCGTCTGCTGGAGGCCATTGCCGAGCGCCAAAAGCCCGTACCAGCGCCTGTGCCGCCAGAGCCAGCGCAGCCCGCGCTGCTGGATGAGGCCGCACCGCTGGTCGTGGAGGATGTGGTGGCAGCTGCCGCTGCCGCTGCCTCTGCTGCAAAAGAGCTGCAGGTCCAGGAGCCGGCTTCACCTCCGCCCTATTTGAGGCAGAGCAGCGCCCATGGTCTGTCCGACCCCGCCCCAGTGGCGCGGCAAGAGAATGAACTGCTGCTGGCGCCCGAGATGGCGGGCAGAACCCTGCATGCCGGCAAGGTGGAGCCCTCAATGTCTGGGCCGACCAACTATGTGGCACAGATGGATGAGGCCGTCGCAGCGGCGGATGCCGCAGCTGCCGATGGCACGGATATGGCCGCCGAGCCAGGCTTTGTGCGCGCTGCCAAGCGCAAGGCATTCTGGCGCAAGCCCTGGGTGGTCGTATTGTCGCTGTTGCTCAGTCTGCTGCTGTTGGTGGCCTTGCTGCTGCAGATTGCGCTGACCCAGCGGGACCGCCTGGCCCTTGCCCAACCCCAGTGGCGGCCAGCACTGCAAGCGGCCTGCCGCCTGGCGGGTTGCGAGATTGCGCCGCCTCGGCAGCTGCAGGCCGTCTCTATCGACAGTATCAGTTTCAACGCCGTGGGGGCACGCCAGTTCCGGCTGCGAGTAGCTTTGCGCAATGCGGCGGATTATGTGGTGGCCATCCCATCGCTCGAATTGAGCTTGAGTGACGCAGCAGAAAAGCTGGTGCTGCGCCGCGTGCTGAGCCCGCAGGAGCTGCAGGCGCCTGCCGCGCTGGACGCGCATGGCGAGTGGACGGCCGAGATGGTCATCGAGGTGGCAGAGGCTGCCGGTGATGTGGTGGGCTACCGCGTGCTCGCGTTCTACCCTTGAATTTTTGATAACAGAAAGAATAGCTTCATGGCTTCGCTGATCTGCGGCTCGCTCGCGTTTGACAACATCATGACTTTCTCTGGCCGCTTTGCCGACCAGATCATGCCCGATCAGATTCATATCCTGAACGTGTCCTTTCTGGTGCCGACCTTGCGCCGGGATTTTGGCGGCTGCGCCGGCAATATTGCCTATGCGTTGCACCTGCTGGGCGGCCAGGCCCTGCCGATGGCCGTGGTGGGTCACGATGGTGATGGCTATGTGGCGCATTTCAAGCAGCTGGGCATCGACACGCGCTTCATCAAGAAGCTCGACGACCACTACACCGCCCAGTGCATGATCACCACCGACATGGACAACAACCAGATCACCGCCTTCCACCCTGGCGCGATGATGCAGGCCCATGAAAACATCATCACCAAGGACTGCGGCGCCGCCATTGGCATCGTCGCGCCGGATGGCCGTGATGCCATGCTGCAGCACGCCGAGCAGCTGCATGCCGCCGGCATTCCCTTTGTGTTTGACCCCGGCCAGGGCCTGCCGATGTTCGATGGCAATGACCTGCGCCACTTCATCAGCCTGGCCACCTGGGTGACCGTGAACGACTACGAAGGCAAGATGCTGAGCGAGCGCACCGGTCTGTCGTTTGCCGCGATATCCACCCAGGTGCAAGGCCTGATGGTGACCCTGGGCGCCGAGGGCTGCGATCTCTGGGAAAACGGCGAGCGCACCCATGTGCCAGGCATCCAGGCCGCTGCCGTCGTTGACCCGACCGGCTGTGGCGATGCCTGGCGCGGCGGTTTGCTCTGGGGCCTGGAGCAGGGCCGCCCGCTGCGCACCTGTGTGGAGCTGGGCAACCGCATGGGCGCCTTGAAGATCGCCGCACGCGGCCCGCAAAACTACCAGCTGGATTTTGACCCTGCAACGGTCTGAGGCGGCGGCTCGGCCCCTTCGGGCTGAGCCTCGTCCTCAACCCCTGGCAAAGGTCTCGAGCGCCTCGCCAGTCATTCGGTAGCGAATCCATTCGCTCTGCGGTTTGGCACCCAGGCTGTCATAGAACTGGATCGAGGGCGTGTTCCAGTCCAGCACGCTCCATTCAAAGCGTCCGCAATCCTTGTCTACGGCTATGCGCGCCAGATGGCGCAGCAAGGCCTTGCCCGCGCCGCTGCCACGGTGGCTGGGATCCACGTACAGGTCTTCCAGGTAGAGGCCATTGCGCCCCTGCCAGGTGGAGTAGTTGAAGAAATACACCGCAAAGCCAATGGCCTGGCCATCCTGCTCGCAGATCAGGCCATGCGCAGTGGCGCCCGCGCTGAACATGGTCTTGTGCACATGGGCGGGGGTGGAGAGCACCTCGTGCTCGGCGTTTTCATAGACCGCCAGATCGCGCACAAAGCGCAGGATGGTATCGGTGTCGTCGATGGTGGCGGGGCGGATGGTCAATGGCATACGGAAAGGCCGCGTGGGCGCTGGCAAGCAAAGGCTCAATCGTACAACGGCAACCAGGCCTGCACCGCCCAGGCGAGCAGGATGCCGCAGACCACGCCGCCCATAATCTCGGCAAGGCTGTGGCCCATGCGTTCGCGCAGTGCTGTGCTTGCCGTCGCTGGGTCTTGCGCCTGCAGGCGGTTGATGGCCTGCGCATGTTTGCCCACTTGCCGGCGCAGGCTGCTGGCGTCCAGCACCACGATGAATGCCAGGGTCAGTGCAACGCCAAAAGCTGGGTGGTCGATGCCATGCTTGAACGCGACCAGCGCAGCCATGCTGCTGACAATCGCGCTGTGGTTGCTGGGCATGCCGCCATAGCCGATCAAGCCAAAGGCGGGCTTGCCCGCGCGGCAGCTGTTGATCAGAAACTTGAGCGAGCCAGCAACCAGCCAGGCCAGCAGCGGGGTCAGCAGATAGGACAGATCCATGCTTATCCTTTCAAGCCCGCCAGCGCCCAGAGGCAGACCAGCACCCAGGCGAGCACCGTCAGCAGCAGCGGCAGATCGCTGAGCAAGGCATCGGTGGGCGATTCACCGCCGTCGAGCTTTTCCACCACATACCAGTAGCGAAACAGGCCAAACAGGACCAGCGGGATGGACACCACCAGCTGCGGGCGGACCGACATCACAAACATGCTGTAGAAAAGCAGGGCACCGGTCGCAGCGATCTCGGCATAGCGCTCCACCAGCGACACCGAGTATTTCTGCAAGACTGCCCGGGCTTCGGTACCTGTTTGCAGCAGCTCCTGGCGCCGCTTGAGCGCCGCCAGGTACAGCGCCAGACACAAGGTAGTGACAAACATCCAGGAACTGATCGGCACCTGCAGCGCCTGCGCGCCGCCCCATACGCGCAGCACAAAGCCGATGGCGATCGTGAAAATATCCAGAACGGGCTGGTGCTTGAGGTAGTAACTGTAGGCCAGGTTGAGCGCCAGGTAGGCGGCAATCACCGGCAGCACCTGCGGTGCCAGCGGCCAAGCGGCCAGCAGCAGCGCATACAGCACCAGCAGCAGTACCAGCGCCTGGTGCACCGTGACCAGGCCCGCAGCGAGGGGGCGGGTTCGGGATTTGCGGGGGTGCTTGCGGTCCTGCTCGATATCACGCAGGTCGTTGACGATGTAGGTGGCCGAGGAGGCCACACAGAACAGCAGCATGGCCAGCAAGGCCTGCAGCACCGCATGCGGGTCGGTAAACGAGCCCGTGAACAACAGCGGCGCCAGCACAAAGCCGTTCTTGACCCACTGGCGCGGCCGCATCAGGCGCAGCAGACCTTGCAGGCGGCTGGAGGACGAAGCGGGTGTCAGGGGCATGGCGCTATCTTGCCACTCGCAGGTGATCTACCAAGCCAACTATGGCGCCTAGCCACAGCAAGATGAAGCCAGGCAGGAAGACGGCGGCATGGCGTTCGACCTCGACCATGCCGTCGCCAAACACCGAGCTGAAGATGCTGTAGAAGCACAGCAAGCCGCCGATCCAGATGGCATGTGCCCAAAGGGATTGACGACCACGAGGCAGGAGCGCATAGACAAATGCCGCTGCTGCCAGCATCGCCATGACAGCAACCATTGCCAGGTACAGAGCCCGGGGGGCACTGACGATCAGTGATGAGGGCGAACTTGCATACATGCCAGGAGACAGCTCACTGGCATGGTAAGGATAGAGTTGCGGGAAAAAACCATAGACCGGTTTGTAGGCCTCTACGCCCGCGAGCAGCGTCTTCGCAATAGTCGCTGGTTGCTTCGCTGCCAGGTTCAGCAGCTTTAAGCGGCTGATGCTGGCAACCTCCGGGCAGATATTCTGTTTGAGGCCATGGTTGAAGGCATGCGCACCAATGCCGGCCATCTGGGCACATTCTGGGCGCAGCCCCAGGCTGACTGCAGCCTCCTCAGGGTTGCCGGAGTGCATCAGCACGCCATAAAAGATGGTGTCAGTGCGGTTGACGCGGTCGATGCCGGCATAGAACTCCTGGCTTTGTGCGGGGCGGAGATAGCTATGGCACAGGCTGGCCACCAGCACGGCGCAGAGCATGGCGGCGCTGTGCAGGCGGTATTGCCGGCCGTTGAAGAGCAGGAAGACGGCAGTCAGCACGATGGCCAGGTAAAAGTACTGCTGGTTGGAAAACCCGAGCATGAAAGTCAGCACCGCCAGCAGCAGCGAGGCCCAGGCGCTGCGCGAGAACGCATCCAGGCGGCAGGCCAGCAGGGCCATGACGACAAATAAGGAGAAGAACAGGCTGCTGAAGACGGGATAGAGCGACTGGAAGTACAGCAAGGTGCTCATGTCCCACCACAGCAGCACAAAGCAGGCACTGAGAAACAGGCGCAGGCGCATGCTGCGCAAGGCCGACATCAGCGCGGTATAGGCCAGCAGCACGATGACCAATTTGACATAGGCCAGGTGCTGGATGGGAAAGGTGTCACCCACGCTGTGGCCCAGCTTGAGTGCGCTCAGGTAAAGGGTTTCAGCGGTCGGATTGCAAAACTGCCACAGCCTTTCGTCGTTGTAGTGCAACTGCGCGACCACCCGGTCAGGCGCAGGGCTGTGGAAGGCTTCGGACTGGGCGTCAAAGTTCCAGATGCCTACGCAGCCGGAGGTGCGCAGGAAATCGAAATTATTGGGGTAGCCGAGCACTGGCGAGTGCGCGCTGAACACCAGAAAGCGAACTGCACCCAGCAGCACCAGCACGGCAATGAGCAGCCAGGGCCAGCGGGCACCTGGGCGGTTGGAGACAAAGGCTTGCATGGGCGCTATTGTCCGTTGCCCGCCAGCACTTTCTGCACGATCTGGAAATGGTCCTCAAAAAACTCGGCCTCGCGGGCGCGTATCGCATCGATGCTGAGCCAGAAGGCCTCAGCGGCGTCATCGTCGGCGCGCACGGCGGGCTTGGGGCTGCGCTGCAGGTCGAAGTAGTGCACATGGGTGATGGTGCGGCCGCGCTGGCTGCGGTCGGGGTGGTCGAACACGGTCACCGATTGCAGGCTGGCCTGCAACTGTGCTTCGTCCAGTGCGCAATGCGTCTCTTCCTGCAGCTCGCGCAGGCAGGATTGCCAGAGGCTGTCGCGCGGCTCGACAAAACCGCCGGGCAAGGCCAGCAAGCCTTTGCCCGGTGCATGGCCACGGCGGATCACCAGCACCTCGTTGCCGCAGCGCAGCAGCGCATCGACGGTGACAAAGACCGGCGGGTAGGGCGCCGCCGCCCAGGAGGCCTGGTAGCGGCGCAGCATCTGCCATTCGGTTTGCAGCGCGGCGTATTCCGGCGTACTGCGGAACTGCTGCAGAAACTGCAGCGAGCTGGCCGGCAGCATCTCGGCCAAGGCGGCCAGGTCTGCAGCGGAATCATCGCCTTGCAAGCCAAAGTAGGCGTCGCGGATGGGGGTGGCGTCAATGCTGTTCTGGCGTGGCAGGCTGACCAGCTCCCAACCGGGGAAGTGGGCCAGGTAGCTGCTGCTCTCGTCCTTGAAATGGCCCACCAGGCCAATGCGGGCGCCGGGTTGGCTGTGGCTGGTGACGGCTTCGCGCACGGCCGTGACCCAGCGCGGCTCGTCGTAGTAATCGCGGATGGGCACAAACACCAGGCGCGCCGCATCGGCCGAGCTCAGTGCTGCGGCAAACATCTGCGCACGCTCTTGCCAGGTAAAGGGGTTTTTGGGGCTGCGGGCCTGCAGTGCCGATCCCAGTACTACCACCACCTTGCTGGCGCGGGCAAGCGCCTGCTGCAGCAAGGCCAGGTGGCCCAGGTGCGGCGGCTGGAAGCGGCCAATCAATACGGCCAGGTCATAGTGCTCGGTAGCTGCGCTCATATCTCGTTGTCTTGGTGCCTGCTGGTGTGCTGGTTGGGGATTATGCGCTGTGGATGCGCCGTCTTGCTTCAGGGGTAGTAAGCCGCAATCGGCATTTGCCGGCCGGTGCCAAAGGCGCGCGGGCGCAGGCGCAGGATGGGCGGCGCCTGGCGGCGCTTGTACTCGCTGCGGTGGACCATGCGCTGCACCTTGGCAAGCGTCTGGCGCCCGGCCTCGGTCTGCACAAAGCGGTCGACAAACAGGCGTGCGGCGTCGTACTCCAGGCTCGACAGGCGCTGGCCTTCGATGAGGATCTTGAGGATCTCGTCGAGCACGGCATAGGGCGGCAGGCTGTCCTCGTCCTTCTGGTCGGGAGCCAGCTCGGCCGATGGCGGCTTGTCAATGATGGCCTCGGGGATGATCTCGCGCCCGGCGCTGGCATTGATATGGCGTGACAGCGCGAAGACCTCCGTCTTGTACAGGTCGCCGATCAGGCCCAGCCCGCCATTGGTGTCGCCATACAAGGTGCAGTAGCCCACCGAGATCTCGGACTTGTTGCCCGTGGTCAGCAGCAGGTGGCCGCAGGCATTGCTGTACTCCATCAGGATGGTGCCGCGAATGCGGGCCTGGACGTTCTCCAACGGCAGGCCTTGCAAGGGCGCGCCAAAGCTGGCCTCGAACTGCTGGGCATAGCCCTGCACCAGATCGGCAATCGGGTGCGTATGCAGTGCAATGCCCAGGTTGCGGCACAGCGCCACCGAGTCGTCGACCGAGCCGCTGGAGGAGTAGCGCGAGGGCATGGTGATGCCGACCACGTTCTCGGGACCGAGCGCCTCGGCCGCCAGTGCCAGGGTCAGCGCTGAATCGATACCGCCGGAGCTGCCGACCACCACCTGGCGAAAGCCGCAGCGGCGTGCGTAGTCGCGCAGGCCCAGAATGATCTGCTGGCGGTAGAACTCCATCGTCGGCAGACCTTCTGCCGGCGGGGTGGCGGGCCGTGTGCCATCGGGCAGGCAGAAGTCGCCGTTGTCAAAGCCCAGGGTGCAGACGGTTTGCACAAAGCGCGGCGCTTCCCAGACGATGCCGCGCTCGGGCTGTACCGCAAACGACGCGCCATCGAACACGATCTGGTCCTGGCCCCCGATCTGGTTGACATACAGGATCGGCAAGCCATGGCGGCGCGCGGCCTGGCTGAAGATCTGGTGGCGCTCCTCGCGCTTGCCCAGGTGGCTGGGGCTGGCATTGATGCTGACGACCACATCGGGGGCGGCATCGGCCATGCGCTCGAAGGGGTTGGTGGCGTAGTCGGCGCCGCTGTCGTTCCAGCCGTCCTCACAGATCAGAAAGCCGACCTGCATCTGGCCGATGCGCAGCACCTTGGCCACATCGCGGCCGGGCTCGAAGTGGCGGCGCTCGTCAAAGATGTTGTAGGTGGGCAGCAGCTGCTTGTCGTACTGCAGGCGGATGGCGCCGTTGTGCAGCACCAAGAGGCTGTTGTGCAAATGCTTGCCGGGGCCGGCAGCGCGTGTGGGCGCGCCCAGCACCCAGTGCAGATCGGGCAGCTGCTGGCTCTCTTGCAGCAGGCGGGCAATGCCGGCATCCACACGGGCCAGAAAATCGGGCTCGTCGAGCAGGTCGCCGGGGTAGTAGGCGGTCAGCGACAGCTCGGCAAAGACGACCAATTGCGCGCCTTCGGCCTGCGCCTGGCGGGCGGCGGCCACCATCTGGTCGATGTTGCCATCCATGTCGCCCACAGTGGGGTTGAGCTGGGCCAGGGTGATCTTGAGCATGGCGGCTCCTTAATGCGTCACATGGAACACTTGCTTGAGGTAGGCGAGGTAGGTCTCGTCGTCGCACAGGGTTTTGCCCGGGCTGTCACTGAGCTTGGCCACCGGCTGGCCGTTGGCGTGCGTGAGCTTCATCACGATGTTGAGCTGCTTGAGGCCCATGTCATTGGCCAGCTGGGTGCCGATGCCAAAGCCGCACTGGATGCGATCGGCAAAGTGCTGGTAGAGCGCCAGCGCGCTGTCCAGCGTCAGGCCATCGGAGAACACCAGGCGCTTGGCATGCGCATTGATGCGCAGCTTGGCGTAGTGGGCCAGGGCCTTTTCGCCCCATTCATAGGGGTCGCCCGAGTCATGGCGCAAGCCGTCGAACAGCTTGGCAAAGTACATGTCGAAATCGGCGAGGAAGGCATCCATGCCGACGGTGTCGGTCAGCGCAATACCCAGGTCGCCCCGGTACTCCTGCACCCAGTCTTCCAGTGCGGCGATCTGAAAATCACGCAGGCGCACACCATGGGCCTGGTAGCTTTGCAAATACTCATGGGCCATGGTGCCGATGGGCACCAGGTTCAGGTCGCGGGCCAGCAGCACATTGGAGGTGCCTTTGAACCACTGCGCCGTCTGTGTGGCAAAAGCTTGCACCACCTCGCGCTGCCAAGGGGCAGAAAAGCGCCGGCGCACGCCAAAGTCAAACAGCTCAAAGGGGTGGCGGTGCTTGGCCTCTTGCGCCAACTCCTGCAGCCGCACAATCTTGGCGCCCAGGCGCTTGCGCCCTTCGGCCAGCGCGCTGGCCTGGTCAAAGCGGCGGAAGTACAGCTCGTTGACGATAGACAGCACAAAGATCTCGAAGCCCATCACATGCACCTGGGGCCCATGGGCGACGATATGCAGGCCATCGCCATCGGGCTCGACCTCGATGAAATCACGCTGGAACTGGAAGATGCGCAGAAAGTCGATGAAATCGCTCTTCATGAAGCGCAGGCTGGCGAGGTAGTCGAGCTCGTCCTTCTTGAACTTCAGCGCGCACAGCGCGTCGATCTCGGCGCGCACTTCGGCCAGCAGATCGACCAGCGGAAACTCGGTCTGCGAGCGGCAGACAAAGCGGTAGGTGGACTGGGTCTGCGGATGGCGATGGAGCATGGCCTGCCACATCGTGAACTTGTACAAATCGGTGTCGAGCAGGCTGGTGATGATGGGCTGCATACCGCGTCTTTCTCTGTCAAAAAGGAGAGCTGCCAGCGCCAGTTCAGTCCGTGCTGGCGCTGAAGTATTTATAAATGGAAAGCAGTGCTGGTGCAGCAGCGTACACCGATGGCGCGCATCTGCTGCAAAAAGGTTTCTTGGGCTGCCTCGAAGCCGGCGACAGGGCTCATGCAGTCGCTCAGCAGGACGATGCGCGAGAAATCCTCGTCGCCCCAGAGCGGCCCCATATGCTGCACGATGTGCTCGGTGGTGGCGCGCACGCAGTGGCTGCCGGCCTCGCCGGCAATCACCAGGGTATCGGCCTGCGCCAGCTGCTGCAGCAGGGCAGTGTTGAGGCCGGTGTCCGCATCCTGCGGATCGGGCACCTCGGCGTAGATGGCGCTGTAGTGCTCGGTGTAGGGGTTCATGCCCTTGAACACATGCTTGACTGCGCGCTGGCGCTGGCTTTGCCATTGGCGGCAGGCGTTCAGGATGTCGGCATGCACGCCATGGCCGACGCTGCCGATCTCGCAGTGCAGCGGCCAGACCATCAAGGTGTAGCGGCCCTGGGCTTCCAGTGCATCCAAATAGGCGAGGGTCCGTTCCTGCTCGTCCGGGTTGCGGGGCCTGAAGTGGCCGCCGCGCATCTGGGCCGCAGTGATGGCGGTAAAGGGCGGCACTGCGCTGCCATCGCCTTGCTGCCAGAAGGCGGGGTGGGCAATGTCATAGGCCTGGTGGGAGTCGAGCGTGACGGTGATGCCATCGAGCTGAGAGGCATGCTGCAGCAGCCATTGCGCCAGGCGTTGCATGTCGGCATGGGCGCCGGCCACCGGCAGGCTGGGGGCAAAGGGCGCGGGGCTTGCCGCGCAGCTGGGGCGCCAATCTGGCGGCAGATCGCAAAAGTCGTTTTGCGGGTCGATGATGAGCAGCTGTGTGCGTTGGCGCATGTCTTTCTCCTTCGATGTGAAGCAGTCTACGCTTGTTAAAATATTTTTGCAACTAACTAATGATGAATGCTTGTAGCAAATCTTTTGCCTGAAGCCTATGTTTTTATTGATTCTGGGTAGCTGCAGCGGCATACTGCCATTCATGAGAAAGACTTGGTACAGAAATGATGCAAAGTGAAACCGCCTTGGGCCAGGTGCTGACCACGGTGGACGTGGTGGTGCTGACCTTGGTGGACGGGGTGCTGAACGTGGTGCTGGTGCAGCGCGAGCGCGCGCCGTTTGCCGGGGTGTGGGCTTTGCCGGGCGGCTACATCCATGCACAAGAAGACGCCGATGCCCATGCCAGTGCCGCCCGTGTGCTGCGCAGCAAGGCGGGGATTGAAGACGCTTATCTGGAGCAACTGGCCACTTTTACCGGCCCGGCGCGGGACCCGCGCGGCTGGTCGGTCGCCATCAGCTATTGTGCGCTGATCCCGCAGCAAAAGCTGCCCACGCAAAGGCCGGGGCTGAAGTTGGTGCCCGTCGCTGCCACCGGCCAGCTGCCGTTTGACCATGCACAAATCCTGCAGGCGGCACTGGCACGGGTGCGCAGCAAGAGCCAGTACTCCTCGCTGCCGGTGCATTTCTTTGGCGAGAGCTTTACCCTGCCGCAGTTGCAGCAGGTCTATGAAAGCATTCTGGGCGAGCCGCTGAACAAGGTGAGCTTTCGCCGCAAGATGGACGAGCTGGGCATGCTCGAGCCCGTGCCCGGCGAAATGCAGGCTGGTGGCGCGCACCGGCCTGCACAGCTGCACCGCGTGCGGCCGGAGTTCAGGCAGCAGCTGGCGCTGAGTGCGAGAGGGCTGTGACCGCGTCGCCTTGGCCTGTGAGCCGCCCATAAAAAAATCCGCTGGATCACTCCGAGCGGATTTTTAAAGAAGACTTACCTGAACCGAATTACTTCAAGCCAGCAGCAGCGCGCAGCAGCGCAGCCTTGTCGGTTCTTTCCCAAGTAAACTCCGGCTCTTCACGGCCAAAGTGGCCATACGCCGCCGTCTTGCTGTAGATCGGGCGCAGCAGGTCCAGCATCTGGATGATGCCCTTGGGGCGCAGGTCAAAGTGCGCGGCCACCAGCTTGGCGATTTCGGCATCGGGGATCACGCCGGTGCCTTCGGTGTAGACGGTGATGTTCATCGGGCGGGCCACACCAATCGCGTAGGCCACCTGCACCTGGCACTGGCGCGCCAGACCGGCAGCGACGACGTTCTTGGCGACGTAGCGGGCAGCGTAGGCGGCAGAGCGGTCTACCTTGGTTGGGTCCTTGCCGGAGAAGGCGCCGCCGCCGTGGGGGCAGGCACCGCCGTAGGTGTCCACAATGATCTTGCGGCCGGTGAGGCCACAGTCGCCCTGGGGGCCGCCCACAACGAAGCGGCCGGTGGGGTTGATCAGGTACTTGGTGTCCTGCAGCCATTCCGATGGCAGTACAGGCTTGATGATCTCTTCGATGATGGCTTCGGTGAAGCTGGCCTTCATCTTGGTGGCGGTTTCCGACTGGTCGGGGCTGTGCTGGGTGGACAGCACCACGGTGTCGATGCTGTGGGGCTTGCCGTCCACATAGCGCATGGTGACCTGGCTCTTGGCGTCAGGGCGCAGGAAAGGCAGACGGCCATCCTTGCGCAGCTGGGCTTGGCGCTCGACCAGACGGTGTGCGTAGTAGATCGGCGCGGGCATCAGCTCGGGCGTTTCGTCGCAGGCATAGCCAAACATCAGGCCCTGGTCGCCAGCACCGGTGTTCAGCTCGTCGTCGCTGGCCTTGTCCACGCCCTGGGCGATGTCCTGGCTCTGCTTGTCATAGGCCACGAGCACGGCGCAGCCCTTGTAGTCGATGCCGTAGTCGGTGTTGTCGTAGCCAATGCGCTTGATGGTGTCGCGGGCCACCTGGATGTAGTCCACGTTGGCGCCGGTGGTGATCTCACCTGCCAATACCACCAAACCGGTGTTGGTCAGTGTCTCTGCAGCCACGCGGCTGTGTGGATCTTGGGTGAAAATAGCGTCCAAAATCGCATCAGAGATCTGGTCGGCCACTTTATCGGGATGGCCTTCGGACACTGATTCCGAGGTAAACAGAAAATCGCTGTTTGCCATAAACAAAAAACTCCTTCAAAGCTTGGGCAATTGCGTTGCCCGAGCCTTGAGGGAGCCTGGCGAACGCTTTAGCAGTTTGTTTTTAACGTCGCCCTGCAAGTTGCTCTTTAACTCAGCGACCGACATATTCTAATGCCATTCTTGTTTCGACTGTTTGCTGCGCTGCCGTTGTGGCTATTGCATGGCCTGGGCGCTGTCCTGGGCTGGCTCACCTTTGCCGCCTCGCCCACCTACCGCCGGCGTTTTCTGGCCAATGCCCAGCAGGCGGGCTACCGCTTTGCCGATGTGAGAAAAGCCGTGGCCCATGCCGGCCGCATGGTGGCCGAGGTGCCGCGCCTGTGGTTTGGCGCGCCGCTGCCCTGTGACATCCATGGCGCCGAAGTGATCGAGCAGGCGCTGGCCGATGGCAAGGGCATTGTGTTTTTGACCCCGCACATGGGCTGCTTCGAGCTCTCGGCCCAGTACATGGCGCGGCGCTGGGGTGTGGTGCATGGCCCCATCACCGTGCTCTACCGCCCGGCGCGCCAGGCCTGGCTGGCCAAGCTGATGGAGACGGCACGGGCGCGGCCCGGTCTGGCCTCGGCGCCGACGACGATGGCGGGGGTGCGGCAGATGATCAAGGCCTTGCGCCAAGGCCATAGCGTGGGGCTGCTGCCCGATCAGGTGCCGCCCGATGGCCAGGGCATGTGGGTGCCGTTTTTTGGCAAGCCCGCCTACTCGATGACCTTGGCCGCCAAGTTGGCCCAGCAGACCGGTGCGGCTGTTATATTGGCGCGCTGTGTGCGCCGGCCACTGGGCCGGGGCTTTGATCTGTATGTGCGCGGCCTGCAGGCCCCGCTGGCCCAGGAGGCTGAAGCCGCCGTGCTGCAGATCAACCAGGAAATGGAGCGTTTGATCCGCGAGAGCCACGAGCAATACCTCTGGGGCTATGCGCGCTACAAGCAGCCGCGCAGTCTGGCTGCCGCTCCCTCGGAAGGTCAAAAGCATGGGTAAGTTGTTTATCGGGTGGATGTGGCTGATGTCGCACCTGCCTTTGTCGGTGTTGCGCGGCCTGGGGTGGTTGATGGGCCGCGTGCTGTTCTACCTGGTGCCCTCGCGCCGCCGCATTGCGCTGCGCAATCTGGAGCTGTGCTTTCCCGAAGCCACTGCCGCGCAGCGGCGCGACTGGGCCAAGGAGAGTTTTGTGGTGTTCTGCCAAACCTGGCTCGACCGCAGCTGGCTCTGGTTTGCGCCGCAAAAAACCTTGGAGAAGCGCACCCGCATGACCGGCGCGCTCGAAGAGCTGGAAGGCGATACCCCGACCATCATCTTTGCGCCGCACTTCTACAGCATGGATGCCGGGGGCACGGCGCTCACCATCCACTGCAGCCGGCCCTTCACCAGCATTTTCTCGACCCAGCCCAATGCCGATGTCGATGCCTGGATCCGCAAGGGCCGCCAGCGCTTTGGCGATGTGCGCATGCTCAACCGCGACGATGGCATCAAGCCCATCATTGCCAGCCTGCGCAAGGACCATGGGCTGTTGTACCTGCTGCCGGACATGGACTTTGGCCCGAGCGACTCGCTGTTTGTGCCTTACTTTGGCCAGGTGGCCGCGACCATTCCCTCGCTGTCGCGCTTTGCGCGGCTGGGCAAGGCCAAGGTGATCGGCATGTATACGCGGCTGACGCCCCAGGGCTATGAGGTGACCATCTCGCCGGCCTGGCAGGACTTTCCCAGCGACGATGTGGTGGCCGACACCACGCGCCAGAACCGCGAGCTCGAAGCCCAGATCCGCACCATGGTGCCCCAGTACTACTGGGTGCACAAGCGCTTCAAGACCCGGCCGGAAGGCGAGCCTTCGCTCTATTCATAAACAACTAAGCATAAACAACCAAGGCCCTTTCGGGCCTTTCAGACTGCTGACAAACCCACCCATAAAACGGTGGGTTTGTTCATAATGGGCGATGCTTAAAGAACCAAGCGCCTACCAGCATGAGCTGGAGATGGTGACACTTGAATCGCTGGTACCCGCCGAAC